>JACCDM010310504.1_pt1 | contig 150185 bp, 137 predicted proteins | sample 7445851 | NCBI WGS metagenome assembly JACCDM01 (sample SAMN15323438, study PRJNA562643) | freshwater metagenome | isolation source: river surface water | place: USA:Blue River Watershed | collected 2017-08-16
CCCACGACGGCCATCGTTTTCAGGATCGTTCGAGAATTTTTATCCGGTGGGTTCATGTCACTTTCTGTGCCTTCTGTGCGCGCCACGTGAGGTATTTTCCAAGGGCAACCACGAACACGACCCCGATCCAGGCGAGCGAATGCGACGGTAGCCCGATCAATGACCAATACGCCTTGATGCCCGGATCCGTTTGAATCATTTCGCCCGCCAGGTAGCCCAATAGACCGCCACCGGCCACGACAATCCAAGAGAAACGGTTCATCAGGGCCAGCACAATTTTTGAGCCCCACACCACGAGAGGAATGGACAGGGCTAACCCAAACACCAACAAGAACAAACTGCCCTTGGCCGCGCCTGCAACCGCAATCACGTTATCCAGGGACATCGCGAAGTCAGCAATGACAATGGTCTTCACGGCGGCCCAGAGCTTATCTTTCCCCTCGATCTCGTGACCCTCGTCTTCGGCCTGAGGCATCACGAGCTTCACGCCGATCCAGACAAGCAAGAGCCCCCCGAATGTCTTGAGGTACGGGATTTCCAAAAGCTGGACCGCAAAGGCCGTGAGTACGACCCGTAGGGCCACGGCTGCGAATACACCCCAGAAAATACCCAGACGACGCTGCTTTTCCGGAAGGTTACGGCAAGCAAGCGCGATAACGATCGCGTTGTCACCGGACAGCAGCAAATCGATCCATACGATCTGCAGCAGAGCGATCCAAAACGCTGGGCTTCCGAATTCCATAATTGATTCCTAGTAGCACCATTGGACGAGGCGCGGGGATGCCGTTTGCATTCCTTCGATCCCCGCCCTGTATTGTGACTCTACAACACTGATTTCAGCAATTTTCCCATCTCGGAGGGGTTCTTGGTGGTCTTGATTCCGCACGCCTCCATAATGTCCAGCTTAGCCTGCGCCGTATCCGCGCCGCCCGAGATCAAGGCGCCGGCATGGCCCATCCGCTTGCCCGGAGGCGCCGTAACTCCCGCAATGAATCCCACAATCGGTTTTTTCATATTGTCTTTGGCCCACTGCGCGGCATTGGCCTCATCGGGACCGCCGATCTCACCAATCATGATCACCGCATCCGTGTCGGGATCATCATTGAAGAGCTTGAGCACATCGATATGCTTTAGGCCATTGATCGGGTCGCCACCAATGCCCACCGCCGAGGACTGCCCCAGGCCCATCTCCGTGACCTGACCCACGGCTTCATAGGTGAGCGTGCCCGAGCGCGACACGATTCCAATGCGGCCCTTGCGATGGATATGGCCCGGCATGATGCCGATTTTGATTTCATCGGGAGTGATCAGTCCGGGGCAGTTCGGCCCCAGCAATAAAGTGCGTTTGTTGTGCGCCTTCATTTTGTTGCGCACGACCATCATGTCACGCACGGGGATACCCTCGGTAATGCAGATGACCAGATCGAGATCGGCCTCGACGGCCTCCCAGATGGCATCGGCCGCACCAGCAGGTGGCACGTAGACCACCGAGACCGTGGCGCCCGTGGCCTGCTTGGCCTCTTTGACCGAGGCATGGATGGGAATGCCCTCAAAGTCTTCGCCGGCTTTCTTGGGATTCACACCCGCCACGAAACAATTTTTTCCGTTGGCATAGTCGCGGCACATGCGGGTGTGAAACTGGCCCGTCTTGCCGGTGATGCCCTGGGTAATCACTTTGGTGTTTTTATTGATCAGAATGGACATGCGGAGTTCTCCCTGGGCTTAGGCTTTTTTAGTGGCATCCACGACACGCTGGGCCGCTTCGGCCATGGTGTCGGCGGTGATGATGGGCAGACCGGATTCGGCAAGGATCTTCTTGCCCAGATCTTCGTTGGTGCCCTTCATGCGCACCACCAGCGGCACCTTCAGCCCGACGGCGCGCGACGCGGCCACCACCCCTTCTGCAATCACATCACAGCGCATGATCCCGCCAAAAATATTGACCAGAATCGCTTTCACCTTCGGATTGCCGAGCATGATCTTGAAGGCCTCGGTGACCTTTTCGGTGGTGGCCCCACCGCCCACATCCAGGAAGTTAGCCGGCTCGGCGCCGTAGAGCTTGATGGTGTCCATGGTGGCCATGGCCAGACCCGCCCCGTTCACCAGACAGCCGATGTTGCCATCCAACTGAATGTAGGCCAGGTCGTATTTCGAGGCTTCGATTTCGGCGGGATCTTCTTCGTCGAGGTCGCGCATCTGCACGATCTCAGGATGACGATAGAGGGCGTTGGAATCAAAGTTCCATTTCGCATCCAGCGCAATGACCTGGCCATCGCCGGTAAGGATCAGCGGGTTGATTTCGGCCAAGGATGCATCGGTCTCCCAGAACGCCTGATACAGGCCCTTTAATACGGCACGGGCCTGCGCGATGGAGGCGGACGGCACGCCAATTTTCGCAGCCAGCTCATCGGCTTCACTGTCCTTAAAGCCCGTCAGGGGATCGACAAATACCTTATGGATTTTTTCCGGATGGGTGGCCGCCACTTCCTCGATGTCCATACCGCCTTCGCTCGAGCCCATGACACACACCCGCTGGCTCACGCGATCCGTGACCACGGCCACGTAAAGTTCTTTTTTAATGTCGGCGCCCTCTTCGATCAGCAGGCGACGCACTTTCTGCCCGGCCGAGCCGGTCTGATGCGTGACCAGTTGCATGCCCAGGATGCTCGCGGCATAGGTCTTGACGTCGTCCATCGACTTGGCCACCTTCACGCCGCCGCCCTTGCCCCGGCCACCCGCATGAATCTGCGCCTTGACCACCCAGACCGGACCGCCAAGATCCTTGGCGGCCTTCAGGGCCTCGTCAACGGAAAAACACGGAATGCCACGCGGGACGGCCACGCCGTATTTGCGCAGGATTTCCTTGCCCTGATATTCATGGATTTTCATGGTGCAGCCCCCTGGGTTTTGAGTGTTATTTGGGCCGCAGTTTAACCGATCGGCCGTCTAGAAGCCGTCTCCCAGGCCCCGGAACAGCCGCCCAATCGCCTCGGAAGAAAAGCCGCGTTGGGCAAGAAAACGTTGCTGCCGCGCACGCTCGGTGGCACTGCCCGGTGGTGCGCCAAACTTCTTTTGCCATACCTGATGCAGTCGCTCGGACTCGGAGTCGCGCAGTGCGTCTACGGCCTGTGCCAGCACGCGGCCATCCACACCCTTTTGCTGAAGTTCAAACTTGATTCGAGCGGCACCAAAACGCGCACCGCGAGTGCGCACCATGGACTCGGCATAACGTTCATCAGAGAGTAAGCCCTCGCGCTGAAGCTGCGCCAGCACGCTGTCGAGTTGTGGCGCACTCTCTGCGAGCGGCGCCAATTTTTTTTCTAACTCCTGACGGGAGTGCTCCCTTCGGGTAAGCGCCGCAATGGCCTTTGCCCGAAGGGAAGCTGAAGAAAGCACACCCGCCGACCGCAGGAATTAATCCTGTTCCGCCGCCACCTGGGCCTCGCCCGCGGGCCGAGCCGTGACGCCGAATTTCTCGCGCAGTTTATTTTCGATCTCCAAGGCGATGTCGGAGTTTTGCCGCAAAAACTCACGGGCATTGTCTTTGCCCTGACCGATACGCTCTCCGTTGTAGCTGTACCAGGCCCCGGATTTCTCGACAATATCGGCCTCGGAACCCAGATCCAGGATCTCTCCTTCTCGCGAAATGCCCTCGCCGTAAAGAATGTCGAAGGTGGCGGCTCTAAACGGGGGCGCCACCTTGTTTTTCACCACTTTGACTTTGGTCTCGGAGCCGGTGACTTCCTCCCCTTTTTTGATGGATCCCACCCGACGAATGTCGAGCCGCACCGATGAGTAGAACTTCAGCGCATTTCCCCCCGTGGTGGTCTCGGGGTTGCCAAACATGACACCAATTTTCATGCGGATCTGGTTAATGAAAATCACCAGCGTATTCGTACGATTGATGGTGCCGGTGAGCTTGCGCAAAGCCTGTGACATTAAACGGGCCTGCAGTCCAGGCAAGGAATCGCCCATTTCGCCCTCGATCTCGGCTTTCGGTGTGAGCGCGGCGACGGAATCCACCACGATCAGATCCACCGAACCGGAGCGGACCAAGGCATCGACAATCTCCAGTGCCTGCTCGCCCGTGTCCGGCTGTGAGATCAACAATTCCGATAGGTCGACCCCCAGCTTCTGGGCGTATTGCGTGTCGAGCGCATGCTCGGCATCGACAAACGCACAGGTGCCCCCGATCTTCTGCATCTCTGCAATGACCTGCAGGGTCAGGGTGGTTTTACCCGAGGATTCCGGGCCATAAATTTCGACCACACGCCCCCGTGGTAGTCCGCCGACTCCGAGCGCCAAGTCCAGGCCGAGGGAGCCGGTGGAGACGACCTGAATGTCCGGCGCGACGTCGTTCTCCCCCATGCGCATGATGGAGCCTTTGCCGAACTGTTTCTCGATTTGAGAGAGTGCAGCCTGCAGGGCCTTGGCCTTTTCGGCGCGATTTTTGTTCTCGTGTTTGTCGGTCATGATGGGTTCCTTAAGGGGTGGCCGCGATGGACGGAATAATACTGTACAAAAAAACAGGTTTCAAGCCTTTCAATGATTTTACGAAGAGGCCGCTCGACTGCCTATCGGCAAATGGTCTTATCCCGTCGATCTACACAGCCTGCCAAACAGCCCGATCAGGGCGAAGGCCGCGGCCTGGGCCTGGATTTGAGAGCGATCACCCACAAACTGACGGGGATTGGACTCCACGCCCGAGGGGCCGGCCCAGGCCACATGCACCCAGCCCACCGGCTTACCGGGGCTCGCCCCCTGCGGCCCCGCAATCCCGGTGATGGCGATCGCGTACAGGGCATCGGGCACATGGGCAGAGGGCTCGGCCAGTGCCGATCGATGGCGTCGACGCATGCCATCGGCCATCTCCATCGCCGTCTGCGCACTCACCGCGCCGTAAAGATGCAGGGTGGCCGATCGCACACCCAAGAGGCTCATTTTCACCGCATTGGAATAGGTGATCACACCTCCATCAAACCAGTGACTCGATCCAGCGATCGAGGTGAGCCAGTGATTGACCAATCCCCCGGTGCAGGACTCGGCCACCATGAGCCGGGCGTTGCGCTTGGTGAGCGCGAACCCGACGGCTAAGGCGAAAAGAAGCTCACTGCGGGCGAGGGCCACGGCCACCCCTAATTCCACCACGGCAACAGATGCACGGCACGCAGGATCACCGCGCAGGCCAGTAGGGTGTACGCCGCGGCCACCAGATCGTCCAGCATCACGCCCCAACCGTCACGGCTCATGCGGTCGATCCGATGAATCGGTGGCGGTTTCACAATGTCGAAGCATCGAAACAACACGAATCCCATCAGCTGAATCATCCACTCCGGTACGCTGCCCATGGCGTGATACCCGGCCGGATCGCTGGCCTTCGGAAGGACCCACAACACGCACCAGAATGCGAGGATTTCATCCCAGACGATGGCCGAGGCATCCACACGGCCCAAGGCTTTTCCGGTCACCGTGCAGGCACGCACGCCGAGCATCAATCCCCCCAGAAGCACCACCGCCCAGGCCAGGTCCGTGAGCAGAGGATCGATCATCAGAAACACCACCCATGCCCAGAGCGTGGCCACCGTGCCCGGTGCGATCGGCGCCAGGCCACTGCCGACACCGAGCGCGAGGATGTGCCAGGGATGGCGCATCAGAATGGCCGAAGGCGCGGGCATTACTGCATCAGAAATGTGTGAATCCGCCATGACCAATTGCCTCCACGACGCCAGCGTCCACGGGACGTCCATCGTGATGATGCCAATGAATCGATGGGCCCCCTGCGGATCGGACCTCGCCAATACGGGTGAGCGCAACGCCCTGCTGCATGGCGAGATCTCGGATCTCGGTGCGGCACTCGGGAGGCGCGGAAAACAGCAACTCGTATTCGTCGCCACCGGTCACCGCGATCACCGTGGCCTGGGTTGCAGACAGTACCCCCTCTCGCACGGCCTGCTGTACACGCGGACCCAAAGGGATGCTGTCCCAGTCTAACTGGGCCGCCACACCGCCCGATGCACGCAGCAGATGCATGATTTCCGCGTGCAACCCATCGGAAATGTCGATCGCCGCATGGGCCAGTGACCGTAGCCGCAGCCCCAACGCAATGCGCGGGGCTGGCCACAATAACTTTGGATCATCACGACGATGTTGAACCGCGAAAGCGGCATCGCCCAACGACCCCGACACCCAGAGATCATCGCCATCGCACAGCCCATCGCGACGCAAGGCCTGACCCATCGGCACGGCCCCCATCACGGTGACGCAAAATACCTGTGCACCGTTGGCCGGCATGCCCGTGGTATCCCCGCCAATCAGTGCACACTGGGCATCGCGGGCGAGTGCCAACATGCCCGATAAAAACGCCTCCAACCACGTGGGGTCGAGACCGCGCAGGGCGGCCGCCAAGGTAAAAGCCAGTGGACGTGCCCCCATGGCCGCGAGATCGGAGAGGTTCACGGCCAGCACCTTATGGCCCAAGGCCTTCGGATCCACATCGGAAAAGTAATGCCGGCCCTCCACCAACATGTCCGTGGATACCGCGAGCTGTTCGCCGGCCTCCAATGGGGGCATCAGCGCGCAGTCATCGCCGATGCCCAGGGCATCGCCCCGTCGGTACATGGGCTGACCCAGCGCCGCCTGCGCCTTTATAAACCGATCAATAAAATCAAATTCGCCGAGTGGCTTAGCCATGAGGGCGCAACTGGGTTGCTAATTTATCCAACACACCGTTGATGTATTTATGGCCATCGGTGCCCCCGAAGGACTTGCCCAGTTCAATGGCCTCATTGATCACGACACGGTACGGCACCTCGGGGCAGTGCTGCAATTCAAAGGTGGCGATCAGTAGGATGGCGTGCTCGACCGGCGAGAGCTCGTGGATGGGCCGATCACACTGGACGGCAAAGGCCTCGCGCAAAGCGGCACCATGGCGTATCACGCCGTGTAAAAGACGATCGAAATACGCCTGGTCACATCGACCGTAGATCTCCTGCTCCCGCAAAAACGCATCGATCGCAACCGACTCCTGCGCCGCAATGAGCCACTGATAAATGCCCTGCACACAAAGGCTGCGTGACGCACGACGCGATCCGCGCGAGGACCGCTCCGACGTCGCAGGAGTCGACGTCGGTTTAATCATCCTCGCCGCTTAACTGGTCATCGATGGCAAAGAGCAGGTTCGCCATCTCGACGGCACAACGTGCGCAATCCTTCCCCTTTTCGGGCGCGCGGGCCATCGCCTGGGCATCGGTATCGACGGTCAAGACGCCGTTGGCCACGGGGATGTGAAACTCGAGTGCAACCCGGGATATACCGGCGGCAGATTCATTGGACACCACTTCAAAGTGATAGGTCTCACCACGAATCACGGCCCCCAGTGCGATCAGCGCATCGAAACGACCCGTCTCGGCCAACTGGGAGAGGGTCAACGGAATCTCCAAAGCCCCCGGGACCGTGGCCAGGTAGATGTCCGAGAGGTCCACGCCGAGTGCCGCGAGCTCGGCCACGCAGGCCTCGCGCTGCGCCTCCCCGATCGGTTCATTGAAGCGGGCTTGCACGATGGCAACGCGCAGCCCTTCTCCCTCTAAATCCACATTCAACTTATTCATGCGGTGCTCCCCCCTCGATAGCCCGTGACCTCCAGGCCAAACCCCATCATGCTGGGCATTTTTCTTGGCGGTGACAAGAGCAACATCTTGCCCACGCCGAGATCACGCAGAATCGCAGCGCCAATGCCATAGTGCCGCAACTGACTGCTGGCAGCACCATCCCCGTGGACCGGCCCCGGAGGCACAACGCGATCACCCGGCAACAATTTGGAGAACAACACCTCGGCCGACGGCGCGCAATTCAACAACACCACCACGCCCTCGCCATGATCCGCCACCGCCCGCAATGCGCCGTCCAGACTCCAACTGTGCACGCCACTCTGGGTGTCAATCGCATCGATCACTGTAAACGGCTCGTGCACGCGCACCAGGCATTCACGATCCGCAGACGGTGCGCCCTTCATCAAAGCCAGATGTGGTTGATGGGCCGCACGATCTTCGAACACGACGAGCTGAAAGACTCCATGGGTCGTGGTAATGGCACGGGAGGAACGCCGTGTCACCAGGCTCTCGTGAGCGCTACGATGTTTGATGAGATCGGCGATCGTGCCGATTTTTAATCCATGGGTCTGCGCGAACGTGACGAGATCCGGCAGCCTGGCCATGGACCCATCGTCTTTCAGAATTTCACAAATCACCGCGGCCGGTTCAAGGCCGGCCAGTTGAGCGAGATCACATCCGGCCTCGGTATGACCCGCACGCGCGAGCACGCCCCCGGGTTGCGCCTTCAAGGGAAAGATGTGCCCCGGTTGCACCAGATCCTGGGGGGTTGCCGAGGGTGCAACCGCCGCGGCGATCGTAGTCGCCCGATCGGCCGCGCTGATGCCGGTGGTCACCCCCTGGGCCGCCTCAATGGATACCGTAAACGCGGTGCCATGGGAGGACCGATTGTCACTCACCATCAACTGCAAATTCAGTTGACGGCACCGGGCCTCGGTGAGCGTTAAACAGATCAGCCCGCGGGCATGCTTGGCCATAAAGTTGATGGCATCGGCGGTCACACAGGCGGCAGCCATGACCAGATCGCCCTCGTTTTCACGATCCTCATCGTCGATCAGGACCACCATGCGACCGGCGCGCATGTCCTCAATGAGTTCGGTGGTGTCCGACAAATAACGGGTGGGCATCTCGAGTTCCTTATGGGCGGCGCGCCATGCGACTCACAATCCGCTCCACCTGCTTGGCCAGCTGATCCAACTCGACATTGATGCGATCGCCGGGCTGACGCAGGTGCAAGGTGGTCGCCTGCCACGTGTGCGGAATAATGTTTACGGTGATCTCCGTGCCTTGCGCGGTATCGCTGACCGTGTTCACGGTGAGGCTAACACCATCCAGCGCGATAGAACCTTTCTCAGTGACCAAGGCGGAGAAGGCGGCCGGCACACGGACCCGAATGCACCAGGACTCCCCCACGGCGGTCAGTCCGATCACCTCGGCGGTGCCATCCACATGCCCGCTGACCATATGCCCTCCCCATCGGTCACTGGCCCGCATGGCTTTTTCCAGATTGACGGGACCGCATCGATCCAAGCCCACCGTGCAACGCAGACTCTCGGCGGACACGTCCACCTGAATGCGTCCATCTTGGATAGCGACAACGGTCATGCAGGCGCCACTGATGGCGATCGAATCGCCGATCGCCACATCCTGATGATCCAAATTCCCTACTGCAATGGTGAGTCGACGGCCTTGGCCGTGTGACTCATCGCCCACCTCCTGGCGGCTACTCCAACTCACCACCACAGGATCCACTGCAATAATCTGGCCGATCGCCTGAACAATTCCCGTAAACATAGCGGCAGTCTAGCGCTCGGTCTGATTTTTAACTAAACGCAAACGCAGGCAGTCGCCCACGCGGGCCGGTTCGCTCCAGCGCCAACGGGGCACCTCATCGAGGCTGGCCCACGGACCGATGCCCGCCGCCATCGGACGGCCCTCTCCCATCATCATGGGCGCCATGTACACCAACCATTCATCGATCAATCCCTGACGCATCATGGCCCCCGTGAGCTGGGCACCGCCCTCTAAATGAATTTCATTACAACCCCGCTCACCCAAATGTTGCATCAAGGCATTCAGATCCACCTTTCCGTTGGTCGCGTCGCGCCCGATACGCACCACGTCCACGCCGCGCGCTTTCAGCAGCGCTGCTTTGTCCTGGGCCACCGGGGTCTCCAGGTCCACCGTCACCGCCACGAGGGCATGGCCCCCCTGCACGATGGCTGCCTGGAGATCGATTTCAAATCGGGTGTCGACCACCACACGCAACGGTGGTCGCGGTGTCGCAATGGCCCGCACCGTCATCTGCGGGTTGTCCTTGCGCACGGTGCCAATGCCCGTGAGGACTGCGCAGGCCCGCGCGCGCCAGACATGCCCATCGTCGCGGGCTGCCGTTCCGGTGATCCACTGACTCGACCCATTGGGAAGTGCGGTGCGCCCATCTGCAGAGACAGCGGTTTTCGCGCGCACCCACGGCAATCCCGTGGTCATGCGTTTGACGAATCCCACGTTGAGTTCCTGCGCCTCGTCGGCCAACAGGCCACAACGGACTTCAATGCCGGCCTCCCGCAGGCGTTGCAACCCCTGCCCCGAGACACGTGGATTCGGATCGGTCATCGCGGCGAACACGCGCGCAACACCCGCCTCTCGAAGCGCGTCGGCGCACGGTGGCGTACGTCCGAAATGGCTGCAGGGCTCGAGCGTGATGTAGGCCGTTGCGCCCATGGCACGGTGCCGGCCGGCCGCCGCAATCGCCACGATTTCTGCGTGGGGGGCGCCCGCACGCTCATGCCACCCTTCTCCAACGATGACGTCGTCTTTGACCAGCACGCAGCCCACGCGGGGATTCGGCGTAGTGGTGTTCATGCCGCGTGACGCCAAGGTCAAGGCGTGGCGCATGAAGGCAAGGTCCTCGGCGCTGTACATCTAGGCGCCCCGCGTTTTCGTGCCGGATCGTTTGCGTGCCGCTGCGGAGCCGGGCGATGAGGCCCCGCCAGACCGAGGGCTCACCTCGGCGACCAACTCCTGAAACTCGGCCACGTCTTGAAAACTCCGATAGACCGATGCAAATCGGATGTAGGCGACCTTATCGAGTTTTTTGAGCTCTAACATCACCAGTTCCCCAATGCGCTGCGTGGACACTTCGCGCTCGCCGCTGGCGGCTAACTTCTCCTCGACCTTGCGCACGGACGCATCGACGATCTCCGCGGGCACCGGCCGTTTGCGCAAGGCCAACAGAAAACTTGCACGCAATTTCTTTTCATCGAACTCCAAACGGGCGCCATTTTTCTTCACGACATACGGCAGCGATAGTTCGATGCGCTCGACCGTCTTAAACCGTCGATCGCAGGCCAGGCAGCGCCGACGACGACGAATCTCAACGCCGTCCTCCGAGACCCGGGTCTCGGTCACATGAGTGTCTTCCGATCCGCAGGCAGGACAACGCATCGCTCAGGCCGTGCGCAGGATCACTTGTAGACCGGGAAACGTCGGGTCAAGGCCTCGACCTGACCGCGGACGCGGGCGATGACGGTGGCATCCTCGGGTGCATCGAGCACATCCGCAATCAAGTGGCCGACCGCCGTCATTTCCGTCGGACCAAAACCTCGGGTCGTGCAGGCCGGCGTGCCCAGTCGAATGCCACTGGTCACCATGGGCTTTTCCGGATCATTCGGTATCGCATTCTTATTCACGGTGATGTGGGCCTGACCAAGGGCGGCCTCCGCGGCTTTGCCAGTAATGGACTTGGCCCGCAGATCCACCAACATGACATGGCTCTCGGTGCGGCCGGACACAATGCGCAGGCCTCGCGCCACCAGGGCTTTGGAGAGGGCCTGGGCATTATCCAAAATGGCCTGGGAGTAGACCTTGAACTCCGGCTTTAACGCCTCCCCAAAGGCGACGGCCTTCGCCGCGATCACGTGCATGAGCGGCCCGCCTTGCAACCCCGGAAATACCGCGCTGTTGATCGCCTTCTCATGCTCGGCCTTCATCAGAATAATGCCGCCCCGCGGCCCGCGCAGACTCTTGTGAGTGGTCGACGTGACCACATCGGCGTGCGGCACAGGATTGGGATACACCCCGCCGGCGATCAGTCCGGAGTAGTGGGCCATGTCCACCATGAAAATGGCGCCGATCTCTTTGGCCACGCGTGCAAAACGGGCCCAATCGGTTTTTAGTGCATACGCCGACGCGCCGGCAATCAGTAATTTCGGCTTGTGCTCCCGGGCCAGTGCCTCCATGCGATCGTAATCAATCTCTTCTTGGGCATTCAGACCATAGGCCACGACATTGAACCACTTGCCGGACATGTTCAACGGCATGCCGTGGGTGAGGTGCCCGCCTTCGGCCAAAGACAGCCCCATGATGGTATCGCCCGGTTTTAAAAACGCGAGAAAAACCGCTTGATTCGCCTGGGCACCGGAATGCGGTTGCACGTTGGCGCAGTCCGCGCCATAGAGACGCTTGAGGCGATCGATGGCAAGCTGCTCGACCACATCCACGTGCTCGCAGCCGCCGTAATACCGCCTTCCGGGATAGCCTTCGGCATATTTGTTGGTGAGCTGGGATCCTTGTGCGGTCATGACTGCAGGACTGGCGTAGTTCTCCGATGCGATCAGTTCGATATGGGCTTCCTGCCGCGCGTTTTCGGCGGCAATGGCCGCGGCCACATCGGGATCGAGCGAGGCGAGGGGAGTCTGACGATCAAACATACGAGTTCCTGTTGTGTGAGGATGGATGGGAAGGAGGGACGGGCGTGGGTCCCGTGCCGGCGGGACGGCTCACCGACAAGAGGCACCACTGAAACCATAAGACACCATAGATCAGGTGTGCGGTCAGCAGATGCACCGGCTGGGCGATGGCCGGAAAACCAAGATGGTTTAACGCGCCGCCCAACAGCATCTCGAAGACCACCAGGGCCACTAAGGCCCATGACGCCTTGCCCACGGCGGTGACGCGCAAGGGGCTCTTGAGGACCTTGAAGGTCAGAAACACGGCTAACGCAAGAATCACCCACGAGAACGAACGATGCACGTAGAAAATCTGCGGCACCAGTTCAATCCATTCGTGGCGCTCCACCTCGGAGACGCTGCGACTGATCAGATCCACGCTCTCTCGAATCTGCAGTCCCAATACGATCTGTAACACGAGCGCGGCCAACGTGCCCAAGAGGAGTGGTCGAAACCAGGTCGGCAGCACCGGGGTCGCCGCAGACCGCAACTGCGCGGCAAGACGATCACGGGCGGCGCGCGTCGTGGCATAGATCAGCGCCATTTGCACCAGAAAAGCGCCGGCCATGTGCAAGGAGATCATCACCGGTTTGAGATTCGACGACACCACCTTTGACCCGAGCCAGCCATTGAACCCCACGGCGATCAGTCCCAGCAGTGCCACCCAGAACACCGGCGGGTCGATGCGTCGAAAACGTGCGGTGACGATCACAAATCCAATGATCAATGCGCCGATCGTGACGCCGACCAGGCGGTTGATGTATTCGATCCAGGTCTTGGTGGCATCAAATGGCGCGGTGTCATACCCGCGATCCGCGTAGGTCACGCGCCAGTTCGGGGGAAGCTCACTTTCGTGGGTCGGAGGAATCAGTTTGCCGAAACACAAGGGCCAGTCCGGGCAGCCCATGCCCGCCCCCGTGGCCCGCACCGTGCCGCCCACCAGAATGAGCACGTAGACCGCTGCGATCGCGATCAGACCCACCCAGAGCGCCCGGGTCGCGGACCGTGTATCCATGGACGGATGCTCCATCACGCGATCGACACGCGCGCGAATTTGCGCTTGCCGATTTGAATGACATAGGTGCCGGCCTCGAGCTGGAGCGAGCGGTCTGAGATTTTTCCGCCGTCCACCCGCACCCCACCTTGCTCAATATTACGAATGGCCTCGGCCGAGGATGGTGCAAGACCGGACTGCTTGAGTATGGCCACGATGCCCATGGGCGCGCCCGGCAACGACACCTCGGCGATGTCGTCGGGAATGGCGCCCTGCTTGAAACGCGCCTCGAACTCCGTCAGGGCATCACGGGCGGCCTGAGCACTATGGAATCGCTCCACCATCTCCATGGCGAAATCCACTTTGACATCCCGCGGATTACGGCCCGCCTGGACCTCGGCCCGAAGGGCCTGAATATGGGACATGGGACGAAATGAGAGCAACTCCAGGTACTGCCACATGAGATCGTCGGAGATCGACATCAGCTTTCCAAAAATCTCGAAGGGTTTCTCTGAAATGCCGACGGTATTGCCTTTGCTCTTGCTCATTTTCTCGACGCCATCCAGACCCACTAGCAACGGCATGGTCAGAATGCATTGCGGCTCCTGGCCATACTCGCGCTGCAGCTCTCGGCCCACCAGGAGATTGAATTTCTGATCGGTCCCGCCGAGCTCGAGGTCGGCCCTCAGGGCCACCGAGTCATAGCCCTGCACCAGCGGATAGAGAAACTCATGCACCGAGATGGGGGTGCCGGACCTGTAGCGTTTAGTGAAATCATCCCGCTCGATCATGCGGGCCACGGTGTAACGCGCGGCCAACTGAATCATGCCGCGGGCACCCAGGGCATCGCACCACTCCGAATTACGTCGGATTTCCGTTTTTGATGCATCGAGCACCATCGCGGCCTGATCGAAATAGGTCTTGGCGTTGATCGAGATTTCCTCGGCCGATAAAGGCGGGCGGGTCGCATTTCGGCCGGTGGGGTCGCCGATCAGGGCCGTGAAATCGCCCACCAGAAAAATCACCGTGTGCCCGAGGTCCTGCAATTGACGCAATTTGTTGAGCACCACGGTGTGGCCCAGGTGCAGGTCGGGTGCGGTGGGATCAAGTCCCAGCTTGATGCGCAAGGGGGTGCCCGTGGCCGCACTGCGCGCCAACTTGTCCGCAAACTCGGACGCCACCAGGAGCTCTTCGCAGCCGCGTGTCACGACCTCCATCGCCTGGGCGACAGCATCGGACATCTTCGGAAGGCCGTTTGTCAGCGGCGCGGCAGGGGCGTTGGAAACCATAAGAGGCTAGAATTTTAGCCCTTATGCTGCGCTTCACTGTCCAACAACCCGAACGCCTCTGGACGATCGCTCCGGCGGCCTTCGGGCTCGTGATGGCGATCATGACCGCACTGGGTCTGGCCGGGGTATCCGAGGCCGAATCGAAAATTCTCGGGCAACGTGTCGCCCTGGAACTAAAACCCCAGGAGCTGGAGGGGCAGGTCAAGGCCTTATCGGCCCACGGCCTCGAACTCACCCGAGAAGACGAAGTCCGCAAAGGCGACTCGATCGACGGGCTCCTGGAGCGACTCGGCGTGGAGGACACGGCCGCTCGCATCTACCTGCGCAAAGACGGCCGCACGCAAACCGTACTGCGCAGTAATGTGGGTCAAACGGCACTGGTGCGCACCGATCTTGATGGCAAGCTGCTGCGACTGCAACTCCTGAATAAGCTCGATGCATGGATTGTGGAGCGCACCGGCGAGGGCCAGTTCATCACCCGAACCGCGCGCCTGGGCAGTGAGACACGTATCGAACACCGCTCGGTGCAAGTGGGCCGATCGTTCTTCGGTGCGATGGACGAGGCCGGTGTGCCCGAGGCCATCACCGATCAGGTGGTCACCCTGTTTGAATCTGATCTGGACTTTCGTCGCCAGGTCAATGCGGGCGACATCGTGCGCGTGATTTATGAAAATCAGCTCGTCGGTGGGCGGGACATCGGCGCCTATCGACTCATGGCAGTTCGCTTTGAGGCGGGCGGAAAGACCTACGAAGCCCTGTATTTTGATAATCCCGAAACGGGCAAGGGCAATTTTTACGACGCCCAAGGCAAATCGGTGAAACGCGGTTTTCTTGCTGCACCGCTGCGCTTTACACGGATGTCCTCGGGATTCACGACCTACCGATTGCATCCCTTGTTTGGCGATCCGCGTGCCCACCGTGGGGTCGACTATGCCGCCCCCACGGGCACTCCCGTGCGCTCGGTGGCCGATGGCGTGGTGATCTCCAAGGGGTGGAGTCAGGGTTATGGCAACACCGTGGAAATCAAACACAACGAGCGCTACTCCACGCTGTATGCCCACCTGAGCGGGTTCGCACCCGATATCGCGCGCGGCAAGTCCATTCAAATGGGCCAGGTGATCGGTTATGTCGGCTCCACCGGATGGGCCACGGGTCCCCATCTGCACTATGAGTTCCTGGTGAACGGACGGCACATGGATCCCAGCCGCATCATTGCCGAAAACCCACAGGTGCCCTCGCTCACCGGTGACACGCAGAAGAAATTTGACGTGGTGGCCGCCGATCTTCGTAATCGACTGTCGTTACTCGATAACGTCAACACCGCCAAGGTGCAATAGGCGTTCATGGCCACACTGTCGATGGGCCAGACCAACGCGTCACGATGGTTTATCGGCGTGATGACCGGCACCAGCCTGGACGCGATCGATGTGGCCATTGTCGAACTCGGCGAATCGATCACGCTGGGGCACGTGCAGCCCTCGGTGGTCATGCGCCACTTCTATTCCCGGCCACTGGATCACGCGATGGTAGATGCCTTGATGGGGCTTCAAGCGCCGTCGGACAATGAGCTGCATCGGGCTGCACTGATTGCGAACGCCTATGCGGATACCGTCAGCCGCACGGTGTTGGAGGCGCTGACCGTGCATGGACTCCCGCCCCATCGCATCACGGCCATCGGCGTTCACGGCCAAACCATTCGGCATCAGCCGCAATTGGGATACTCGATTCAACTCAATGCGCCCGCGCGGATTGCCGAGACCACCGGCATCACCGTGGTTTCCGATTTTCGTAGTCGTGACCTGGCCGCCGGCGGGCAAGGGGCGCCGTTGGTGCCGGCCTTTCATCGGGCAATCTTCTCCAACACGGATTCCAATACCGATGCCCGCTCGCCGCATCCATCGGAGACCGCTGTCACAGCGATCGTGAATATCGGCGGCATTGCGAACATCACGTGGCTCGGTGCCCCCATGTTCGGCTATGACACGGGACCCGGCAATGCACTGATGGACCTGTGGATTCGCCGACACCACGGCGATGCGTTTGACCGGGATGGTGCATGGGCCGCCACGGGCACGCCGCACAAAGCCCTGCTATCGGCGATGCTCGGCGATCCGTTTTTTAGTTTTCTGCCACCCCGCAGTACGGGACGGGATCTTTTTTCCGAATCCTGGCTGCAGGAATTTCTGTCTCAATCGGCCTTCTCGCAGATCAACGCCAAAGACGTACAGGCCACGCTGCTGGCACTGACGGCCGCAAGCATCGCTCAGGAAATCCATCGGCTGGAGACCATGCCGCGGCACTCCGGATCGGCCGGCCGGTGTGCCGAAGTGCTGATCTGCGGTGGTGGTGCCAACAATACGGCGCTGCTGAACCTACTGAGAAGTGAACTGAAAAAACGCTGTGGTCGCGCGATTGATGTTCAGTCTACCGTCGTACGGGGCTGGGACCCACAGACGGTAGAAGCCGCAGCATTCGCCTGGTTAGCGGCCCGCACCATGGATGGTCAGCCCGGAAACGATCCGCAGGCTACTGGCGCCGCCGGTCCGCGCGTGCTCGGTTCAATCACGCCGGCATAAGCCGTTCATCGAGCCATTCCAGCCAATGACGCACCGGCGTATCGGTGCCCGACTGGAGATGCGTGATGCATCCGATATTGGCCGACAGAATCACCTGGGGGCCGTGGGTCTGCAGCGACGCTAACTTGCGTGACTTCAACTCGCCCGACAAGGCCGGTTGCAAAACCGAATACGTCCCGGCGGAACCGCAGCACAAATGACTGTCACTCACGGGCACCAAGGTGGCGCCGCATGCCGTGAGCAGCTTTTCAACGGCACCGCGAATCTTCAGGCCATGCTGCAAGGTACACGGCGGATGAAACGCCACACGTCCGCCGGACACGGCACCCTGTTGCTGAAGACGTGCCTGAAGTTGCGGCAATAACGACTCCAATAATTCAATGGGATCCTTTGTGATCGCACTGATGTGCGCCGCCTTCTCGGCATATCGTGGATCGTGGGCCAACAGATGGCCATAGTCTTTCACCATCACACCGCAGCCACTGGCATTGACCACCAGGGCTTCCACGTCGCCTTGTTCGACCGCCGGCCACCAGGCGTCGATGTTTCGGCGGACATCCGCAAGCCCTCCGGACGCATCGGCGAGGTGATGCCGAAGGGCACCACAGCAGCCGGATCCCGGCGCGGTCTGCGACGAGATATTCAGTACGTCGAGCACCCGGGCCGTGGCCGCATCAATGCCCGGCAACATGGCCGGTTGTACGCAACCGTTTAGCAGTAACACCCGACGTGCATGCGTGCGTGTGGGCAGCACGCCCGGGGCACGATAGGCGGGGACCTTCGCCCGAACCGCCTTGGGCAACAGGCCCCGCACCGATTGGGCCAGCCGCATGGCCGGCGCAAACCACGGCGACGTCAATCCCCACGCCAATGCACGGCGAGTCCAACGCTCCAAGGTCGGACGCGACACCCGCGCCTCCATCATCTCCCGGCCGATGTCGACGAGTTTTCCATATTCGACCCCCGAAGGGCAGGTGGTCTCACAATTGCGGCACGTGAGACAACGATCCAGATGAATCTGACTCTCGCGAGTGACCTCTGCACCCTCGACCATTTGCTTGATCAGGTAGATGCGACCGCGCGGGCCATCGAGTTCATCGCCAAGCAGTTGATAGGTGGGGCAGGTTGCCGTGCAGAAACCACAGTGCACGCAACGGCGCAGAATATCCTGGGCCTGCAGCCCCTCGGGCGTATTCGCGTAACGCGGTGCGAGCGTGGTTTCCATGGCTCAGAGTCCTGGCACGAGTCGACCTGGATTAAAAATGCCCTGGCCGTCCAGCTCACGTTTGATGCGCTGATGAATCTTCAGCAGCGCCGGCGCCAGCGGCGTAAACGCCCCATCACGCGCACGACACTCGGGGGCCCATGATCGAAACAATGTGGCATGTCCGCCCACCTGACGGGCCAGCGCACGCACGCGTTCAGCCGGCATATCGGTTTTTATCCACCGTAACGCACCGCCCCATTCCACCCATTGCGCGTCGTTGAATTCCTGAAAGTGGGGGGCGATGGACGGCACGGAGAGTCGCCACAACGACGTGGCCGGTGCGGCCGCGGTCACCTGGAAAAAATCATGGTCATGATCGCGCAAGGATGACCAGAACGTCTGGGCCAATTCCTGCGGCATACGGTGACCACCGAGTTTTTCGGCCGCTGCATTCACCGCCGCAACGGCACCGGCCAAACGAACGTGCAACTGCCCGCGGTCATGACGCCCATGCCAACTGGTGGAAACGATGGGCAAGGGCTGTCCAGCCCACGCGTTCACCCACTCCAGGCATCGGTCGGCATTGCACTCGAATTGCAAGGTCATCTCGGCAGGCGAGACCGGCAGGACCTTGATCGAGATGTCCACGATCAACCCCAAGGTTCCCAAGGCGCCAGTATGCAAACGCGACATGTCGTATCCCGCGACGTTTTTCATGACCGTCCCGCCATAGCGCATCGGCGTGCCCTGATCGTCGAGGACCGTCATGCCCAACACGAAATCCTTGGCCGCACCCGCCGACGCACGGCGCGGTCCGGACAGACCCGTGGCCATCATGCCGCCCACGGTGCCCTGTCCATTAAATCGAGGGGGCTCAAACGCCAGCATCTGATGGGACTGCGCCAATAGATGCTCGAGTTCGGTGATCGGCGTACCCGATCGGACCACGACCACGAGCTCCGTCGGATCGTAATCCACGATGCCGCGATAGGCGGTGGTCGACAGCACACGATGCTCGGGGGCTGCGGGCTGGCCATAAAACCGCTTGCTGCCATGGCCTTCGATCACCAAGGGGGTCTTCGCATCGCGTGCCACACGTATCGTGTCGGCGGCCTGGCGCACCCAATCGTGGACTGATGTGGACGTGGACATATCAGAACCGGGGCAGCTCGGGGAATGCCAGGGCACCACGATGGACATGCATCTTTCCATATTCCGCACAGCGCGAAAGTGTTGGAATCGCCTTGCCGGGGTTGAGTAACCCGACCGGATCAAATGCCCGTTTCACAGCGAAAAAACTCATGCGCTCTTCCGGAGAGAACTGGACACACATGCTGTTGATTTTCTCGATCCCCACGCCGTGCTCTCCGGTGACGGTGCCGCCAAACTCGACGCACAGCTCGAGAATCTCCGCACCAAACAACTCGGCCTGATGAAATTCACCGGGCTTAGAGGCATCAAACAGAATTAAGGGGTGGAGATTGCCGTCACCTGCATGAAAGACATTCATGCAACCCAGACCGTATTTTTTCTCCATGGCCGCAATCCGCGTGAGCATCTCTCCCAAACGCCGCCGGGGAATGGTGCCGTCCATGCAGTAATAGTCGGCCGCCACGCGACCCGCTGCCGGAAACGCGTTCTTGCGGCCCGACCAGAACCGGAGGCGCTCGTCCTCGGACTGGGAAACGCGCAGGTCCGTGGCGCCACTGCCGGACAGCACGGCCTTCATCCGGCCGATTTCTTCTTCCACTTCCTCGGGCGTGCCATCGGATTCGCACAGCAAAATCGCCTGGGCATTCAGGTCATATCCCGCATGAACAAATTCCTCTACCGCGCGGGTGGTCTTCTGATCCATCATCTCCAACCCCGCGGGGATGATGCCCGCCGCGATCAGGTTCGCCACCGCATTGCCCGATTGCTCCACATCATGGAAGGACGCCATGATCACGCGGGCCAATTGGGGTTTCGGCACCAGCTTCACAGTGATTTCCGTCACTACGGCCAACATGCCTTCCGAACCGACCACGGTGGATAACAGATCGAGTCCTGGCGCATCGAGTGCCTCACTGCCGAGTTCCAGGACATCGCCCTCGATCGTGATGCCACGCACCCGAAGCACGTTATGCACCGTCAATCCGTATTTCAGACAGTGAACGCCACCGGAGTTCTCGGCCACATTGCCGCCAATCGAACAGGCAATCTGGGAAGACGGGTCTGGCGCGTAATACAAATTGAATGGGGCAGCCGCCTCGGAGATCGCGGCATTGCGCACGCCCGGCTGCACCCGTGCGATGCGTGCGGTCGGATCGATGGACAGGATCTGCTTGAACTTGGCCAAGGACAACACGATGCCACCGCGATGGGGCGTAGCGCCTCCCGATAACCCGGTGCCCGCGCCACGGGCCACCACTGGCACATCGAGCCGATGGGCGATCTTCAGAATCGCGATCACCTGAGACTCGGTCGTGGGCAGCACCACCACTGCAGGGCACTGACGATAGCCGGCCAAGCCATCGCATTCGTAGGGACGCAATGACTCGGGTGTAGAGAGCACGCAGTCCCCCGGCAGTAGATGGGCCAACGCGGCCAGCAGCTGATGACGCTTCTCATCCGCCATAGGCTGGGTGAAATCTGCAAACCGGAGTTCACCCAAATGGAGTTCGCGGGGCGCGTTCATGAACGGAGTATGGTGGACCAAAGATTGAACGATAGAATGGCAATTTTAGAGGAAACAAGACCTTTCAACGTCATGGCCAATCGCCTGTCCAGCATCACTACGCGCACCGGCGACAGTGGCACCACCGGTCTTGGCGATGGCAGCCGTGTCCCCAAGGACCATGCGCGCATTAATGCAATGGGCGATGTAGACGAGCTCAACAGCAGCCTGGGTGTGCTCCTCGCCGAGCCGCTGCCGCCGGCACTGCGGGCCCTGCTGACCGATATTCAACATGATCTGTTTGACCTTGGCGGGGAGCTGTCCACGCCGGGCTATGAACTCTTGAAAACGGAGCGCGTGGCGGCCCTGGACGCGGCCATTACCACCTACAACGGGCCGTTGCCGCGACTGGCGGAATTTATCCTGCCCGGTGGTTGCCGTGCATCCGCACTGGCCCATGTGTCCCGCACGATTGCCCGTCGAGCCGAGCGCAGCGTTGTCCACCTGATGACCGCCTCACCGGTGCGCCATGAACTGACGCATTACCTGAATCGGCTCTCGGATCTGTTGTTTGTGCTGGCCCGCACGCTCAATCGTTCCGCAGAGTGCGGTGGCCCGGGCCACGATGTCCTGTGGGACCGGAAGCGCACCACAAACGGTCAGTGACCGTTCGGGGCTTGCAGGTGCAGTCGACGCGCCTTCACGGCCTGTGCCAGATGATTCAGAATTTTGACGCTGCCGTCCCAGTCAATACAGCCATCCGTGATGCTCTGACCATACGTCAGCGGTTGTCCCGCCACCAGATCCTGCCGGCCTCCGACCAGATGACTCTCCACCATCACGCCAAAGATCCGCTGATCACCGGAGGCCACCTGCGCCGCGATGTTTTCCGACACCGGTAGCTGGTTCTCGGGTTTCTTGCTGCTGTTGGCATGACTCATGTCAATCATCAGACGGCAGGCGATGTTCGCCGCAGCGGCCTCTGCGCATGCCGCCTCCACGCTTTGCGCATCATAGTTCGGGGCTTTACCGCCGCGCAGAATGACGTGACAGTCCTCATTGCCGCCGGTGGAAACGATGGCCGAATGGCCCGCCTTGGTCACGGATAAAAAGTGGTGTGGGTGTGCGGCCGCCTTGATGGCATCAATCGCGATGCGCAGATTGCCATCCGTACCATTTTTAAACCCCACGGGGCAGGACAGGCCGGAGGCCAACTCACGGTGCACCTGTGACTCCGTGGTGCGGGCCCCGATGGCTCCCCAAGAAACCAGGTCAGCAACGTACTGGGGTGAGATCATGTCCAGAAACTCGGTGCCGGCCGGCAACCCAAGTTCATTGATGTTGAGTAAAAGCTCCCGTGCCGTGCGCAGGCCGAGATTGATGTCAAAACTGTTGTCCAGCCGAGGATCATTGATCAGGCCTTTCCAGCCCACCGTCGTACGCGGTTTTTCGAAATACACGCGCATCACAATCTCGAGTTCGCCCGCATGAAGCTTGCGTTGCTGAAGCAGACGGCCGGCATACTCGATGGCGGCCTTGGGGTCATGGATCGAACACGGTCCAATGATGACCAACATACGATCGTCCATCTCGTGCAGGATGCGATGGATGGACTGGCGGGCCGCACTGACGACCTCGGCCGCCGATGTGCTGATGGGAAATTCCCGAATGACGTGGGACGGTGGCGCGAGTTCTTTGATCTCGCGAATGCGCAGATCGTCGGTGCGGGCGGGGGAGTGGGTGTGAACTTTAGTATCCATCCCGCTATTTTAGCCGCCGGTGCCTCCCACCGTGAGGGCCTCAATGCGCAGCGTGGGTTGGCCCACACCGACGGGAACACTCTGCCCCTCCTTGCCACAGGTGCCGACCCCGGAATCTAATGCGAGATCATTGCCCACCATAGTGACGCGGGTCAGCGCATCTGGCCCATTACCGATCAGGGTCGCCCCCTTCACGGGGTATTGGATCTTGCCGTTTTCCACCCAATAGGCCTCCGAGGCAGAGAACACGAATTTGCCGCTGGTGATGTCCACCTGACCGCCGCCAAAATTCACGGCATACAAGCCCCGATCCAGAGACGCCACGATCGCCTGCGGATCGTCCTGGCCCGACAACATATAAGTGTTGGTCATGCGCGGCATGGGCAGGTGCGCGTACGATTCCCGACGCCCATTGCCCGTGGGTGCCACCTTCATCAATCGCGCGTTCAATGCGTCCTGGATGTACCCGCGCAGAATTCCGTCTTCAATCAGCACGTTGCACTGGGTGGCATGTCCTTCGTCATCCACATTCAGGGATCCGCGGCGATCCTTCAAGGTGCCGTCATCGACAACGGTCACGCCCTTGGCGGCCACCTGCTGGCCAATTTTGCCGGCAAACGCGGATGACCCCTTGCGGTTAAAGTCGCCCTCCAAGCCATGGCCGACCGCTTCATGCAACAACACGCCGGGCCACCCCGGCCCGAGCACCACGGGCATCGTTCCCGCCGGCGCAGGACGCGACTCCAGATTCACCAACGCCTGACGCACGGCCTCGTCCACATAGTGGGCAATGAGCGTGTCGGAGAACATCGCGAGATCCTGCCGACCGCCACCACCGCTGGATCCCTGTTCACGACGACCCTGATGCTCCACAATGACCGTAACGGATAAGCGCACGAGCGGACGAATGTCCGCTGCCATCACGCCATCGCTGCGGCAGACCATGACAACATCGTATTCACCGGCCAAGGATGCCATCACCTGGATCACACGCGGATCGCGCCGTCGCGCCATGGATTCGACACGCCCCAACAGGTCCACTTTCTGCTGCGAGGACAGGGCGGCAATCGGGTCGAAGTCACCGTAAAGAATCTGGGGGGGAATGGCCAATGCAGGGGCCACCGGCAAGCGCGTCGTCGCGGTCTTGCCCGCACGGGCAATGGCGCGGGTGGTGATGGCCGCCTCCTGCAACGCCTGAGGACTCAAGACATCCGAATACGCAAACGCGGTTTTCTCACCGCTCACCGCCCGCACGCCCACGCCCTGGTCGATGGAAAAACTACCGCTTTTCACAATGCCCTCATCGAGGCTCCACGCTTCAGAGCGCGTGTACTGGAAATAGATGTCGGCGAAATCAACGCGGTGGGCGAAGATGTCTGAAATGGCCCGATGCACGTGGGCCTCGCTCAACCCGTAGGGCTCCAACAGAAGTTGTTGGGCGGTCGCGAGCGCTGCAATCGCACTGTCAGATGGTGTCATGGGTTCACTCGTTGGAGGTCAGCACGCGGTGGCGCAGAGCCGGTAAGTTTAGGCGAATCTCTTGCAGACGACTCGGATCAACCTTGCCCAGCACCAGGCCTTCTCCTTCGGGGTGACAGGCCAGCACCTCGCCCCACGGGTCAACCAGCATGCTGTGCCCCCAGGTGCGACGACCGTTGTCGTGCTGTCCCCCCTGTGCGCTGGCCAGCACATAGCACTGATTCTCCACCGCCCGGGCACGCAGCAAAAGTTCCCAGTGGGCCCGCCCCGTGGTGTAGGTGAAGGCCGCCGGCATCACGATCAGATCGAGCGGGGCAAGCCCACGGTAGAGCTCCGGAAAGCGCAGGTCGTAACACACGGAGAGTGCCACCCGCCCGCACGGAAGATCGCAGGCCACCGGCTGACGACCGGGTTCAATCGTGCGCGACTCGTCATAGGATTCCTCACCGCGACGAAATTCAAACAAATGAATCTTGTCGTAACGGGCATGCTCAGTGCCATTCGGGTCATACACCAAGACCGCGTTACGGACCCGGTCCGATGTGCCCGCGACCAGCGGCACGGTTCCGCCAATGATCCACACCCCGTGGGCCTGGGCCGTCTGCGCGAGCGCCTGCTGAATTGGAGAGGAGGGGCCAACACCATGCGGTTCACGGACACGCACCTTGTCCTCATCGGCACCCATGACACAGAAGTACTCCGGCAGCAGCACGACCTGTGCGCCCTGGTCAGCCGCCTGCGCGACCCAATGCCGCATGCGTGCAATGTTCTCGTGCACACGGGGTGTGCTCACCATCTGAACGGCTGCAACGGTCACCGGATTATTCATTGATTTATTTTTCCGAAGATTTCATTTCCGGAGAGTCGGTACGAATCTCGCGTTTCACAGACTCTACCTTGGGATCGTCCCAACCCCCGGTCACCCGATACTCATACGACAAGAGTTCGCGCACCGGGTTACGCAGAATGTACTGGGCGATAAACGCGCCCAAACCAACCGCCGGATTGACCAGGGCAGCGTACCCCAAGGACGCTAACCCGGCGCTGATTTCGGGCAACACCAAAACACGCAGGTCCTGTGTCTCACTGCGAATATCGGCAGAGCCCTCTAACAAGACCGAGGCCTGCACACCGATGATGCGCAGGTTCTGCGTGCTGGCCACGCCATTGGTGAACTGCAGGTCGCCACGAATGCGTTCGTAGGTAAATCCCTCCGAGAACACATCACGAAAATCCAACTTAATCCGGCGCGGCAGCGACTGAAGGTTCAACACGCCCACGAGCCGGGCCAGTCCGGGCTCTGCCTTCAGAAACTGTCCCTGCTGAAGATTCAGGTTCAGGTTGCCGTTGAGCACGGTGCCCGCAAAGTCCAGCGGGGAGCCGGGCCAGTTCAATCGCCCTTCGATCTTGCCGTTGGTATCACGCACCACCTTGGGGTAACCCGAGCGTGTCAATAAGGCGCCGCCGTTTTTAATGGTGAGCGCGACATCCAGTGTTGTCCGTGATCGGCGCGGTCCGCGTGCGGCCCCGATCATCGCCCATTGACCCTGCCCGGTGAGTTCCGCGTCGGGATTGCTGATCGCCACACGCAGTATTTCCCAGCTGCGCGTGGCCGCGACCGGCGAGGCCTGCACTTCTAACCGCCCCCAGGCCCGCTCGCCCACACGAAAATCCTCCACCACCAGGTCCACCGTCGGCCAATCCTGGGCAATGCGATCCGAGGGGCCATCGCTGGCCGCCTCCTCGCCGTGCTCACGTTTATCCAGCCAGAGTCGTGTCAGCCGCGCCTGAACAACGGCCGCGGTTGCGCGCCCGCCCTTACCCGGAGCCGCTTTCGCAGCGGCAGCAGTCCGCGCGGGCAGCCACTTGAACTGTCCGGCCATGGAGCGCGAATCCAGTTCGATCACTGTTTCATTGCTCGCCCCCAGGCTACGGTTGATCTTGGCGTTGATTTTTTGTTGGTTGCTGCTGATCACCCAGGACTGGGATCCGACGCTTCCAGGCTCGGGTGCGGTGTGCGTGACGTCCACCCGAAGCCCCCAGTCGTCATTGGATCGCTTCTTAAACGGGCCGAAAAAATCGCTTGCGAGACCAGTTAACGACGTCGCTAAGCGGGTCTGGGTCACGCCCGCCTTGGCATCGATGGTGAGCGCATAACGCGTGCTGCCGGAGAGGACATCATCTAATGAGAATCCAAAGGCCTGTTCGGCCCACTTCTCCAATCCGTCCGCAGTGGCCTGGCCCTCGATGCTGACGGACACCCCTTTGGGCACCGGTTTGTGGGTCACGCGAATCGGCCCGCCCAAGGCCTGCCCCTGCAGATCCGCACTGCGCAGCCCATCCTGATCAAATCCAATGTCCGCGCTGGCGACCGACACCTCCGGCATGGCGTCTGAAAAACGGAACAGGCCACGCGTGAGCGACAAACGCCCTTGAATCTGTGACCGATCGGTGTTGTCCAGATCCAGTTTCATTGACAAGGCCAGACTCGCCTGCCCTTTGCCCTTCATGTCCGACGTGGCGTCTTGCAGTGTTCGCCGCAGAGGTGAGCGGTTCGTGGCATCCACGAGTTTTTGCACGTCGCCCGACAGCGTTCCGTCCAACACCAGAATCGGACGGGCCGCCTCCATGTCATCGATGCGGCCATCGATATCGGAAAACGCCATGTCATTGAGCCGTGCGCCCTTGGCCGCGATGCGAAAGGATTGTTTATTGAATTCCACATCGGCCCGAATGTTCGAGATGACCGGCCATCCCGGCGCGGGGCGCAGACTGGCCTCGGGCGCATGGGCCTTCACCACAAATCGACTCGATGGATCATCACGAAACGGAAAACGATCCAGCGGTCCATGCAGTTCAAATGTCGCGTGATAAGGCTTCGACGCCAATAGCGAATCCCGCAGCCACGCGCGCGTGTCGGCGCTGACCACCGTGGGCACGTAACGATGAATGCGGGTGGGATCGGCCCGCACCACCTTGCCCTCCAAGGCCGCCACGCCGGCCCCGCGGCCCGGCCAACGCACCGTGCCGGCGGCCTCCACGGCCACATCGGCATTACTGATGGCCAGTTGTCGCACCGTGGCCACGATTTCGGCCGGCGACGTGCGCGCATCGGCGGTGAGCAAATGCGACGCGGTCCATGTCACCTTTGCATCCAGGCGATCGGCCGCGATGGTGTCCTGCGCCCAGACCCCCGGAAACGTTAAACCCGCCCCGGTCGCGGCCAAGGCCAGTTCACCCCCTTCCTCGCTCACCATCAATTTTCCGGAAAGGCCATGAAATCCGGGGCGCGTCTTGCCCGCCGCCAGCGCCAACTGTGCAAACTCCGACTCCAGGCGAAACTGGGTGAGTGCATTGGCCGACTCCTGCCAATTCATCTTCAGATTGGTCAATTGACCGCGGGGTTGGAGATCCGTGAGTGCGCCCTTCCATGCCGCCGGCAACGGCAGGTGTTCGGTCAGCCACATCGCCGCAAGCAGATCGATCTGTTTTGCGGAAATCTCAGCCCGTTGGGGCTCCGAGGGCCCAGCCTGCTCCAGGCGCATCTGTGCCGACGCGATCGTCGCGGGCTCGGCCAGTTGCGATGATTTCAGTGTTAATCCCGTTAAGGTGATGGCCTGAGCCTGCGAAGTGATGCGGGTCTGCACGCGGCCTTGGAGTTGCTGCAGGGTTAAGGGTCGACGCGCCACACCCCATTGCAACGATGCGTCGGTCAGATCGAGATCGACCGTCAGATCCTCCAACGCATTGGCCCGCATCTGCACCCAGGCCCGCATCGCGCCCTGACCCGAATTCACTTTTAACGGCGCCTGCGCCGGCAGATGCACAAACCCAAACAGTTCCGACAGATTGACCCGGTCAAACTGGACAAACGCCTCGCCCTTCCATTCGTGAACGGCCGAAGGATCGCTCCACCAAGAGTGCTGAAATTCGCCCTGCAGCACAAAGCCCTCTCCCAAAGACGACGGGGGAGTGGCCTTTAACGCCCACGCGTGGGAGTGCCCAAAATTCGTCATCGCCAGGGTGATGCCCGAGAGCTGTGCCCGACGATCACGCAGACCGTCACGCCACTCGAACTGGCCCCCATCGAGACGAACACGGCCTTGGCGCAATAACCAGTTCAACGCGGACGGATCGTCTGACGACGCGCCGACGGGAAGGCCCGCAATGCGCACTTCACCGAGCGCGGTGCGCTCGGCCATGACCACGGGGTTGGAGAGTCGGATCTCAGAAAACACCGGCTGCCAGTGCCAGAGACTGGCCAGGGATCGCCATCCGAGCGTCGCCTCAATGCGTTCGACCGCGCCCACACGTAGACCATCGGCGCGGGTGACCGCAACGCGCTCCAATTGCACACGAGGCCGATACCAATGCTCCCAATCAGCAGAGAAAGAGCCGATGTCCAGCAGCAGTTCGTGCTGCGCCAGGGCCCGCTGCGCGGAGGAAAGAAACTCCTCTTTCCACTGCGGCAAGGCCGGCCACACCCAGACGCGAATCAGCAACAACCCGATCACGGCCACCCCCGCTGCCGATGCGAGCAGCGCGGCGGCCACTCGCAGGATGAGTCGAAGAAGTGGCGCGTAGCGGCCAAGCGCATGCGTTAGCATGGTTGGAATTCTTGCACAGGACCTCCGCTTTCCATACCCGTGAATCCCTCTGACATTCCTGCCGGCTACCACGAGGCCTACCGGCATTCCGCTTATGCCCGACGTGCCCTGCCCGGTGTCGGTCAACGACAACAACTTCTGGACGTGGCCACGCCCATCACCCCCGAGCGGCTGGTGAACCACTTCGCTGCCGGCTGGCCCCAGGCCGATCCGCTCCAGGTCCAGGGAATGGATGCCTTTGCCAGCGCCTTACGGCAGTTCCGCACCAGCGCGGTACTGGCCATCATGGCCCGCGATCTGAATCAGACCGCCGACCTGGATGAAAACCTCACCGCGATCACGGTGCTGGCCGACATGACCATCAACGCGGCCTATCACGCCGCCATGACCGTGGCGATCCATCAACACGGCGTTCCGCGGGATGCCAGTGGCCAGCCCCAGGACATGATGATCGTGGGCATGGGCAAACTCGGCGGGCGTGAACTGAATGTGTCATCGGATGTGGACCTGATTTACGTCTTTTCAGAAGACGGTGAAACCGATGGCAGCACGCCCGGATCGAAACCGATCGACACCAGCACTTTTTTCACCAAGGTGGGACGCCGTATTGCGGCCTTGCTTGGTGAATTAACCGCCGATGGCATTGTGTTTCGCGTGGACCTGCGCCTGCGCCCCAATGGGGATGCGGGCCCACTGGCCTGCAGCCTCGGCATGCTGGAGGAGTATTTCATCGTGCAGGGGCGCGAGTGGGAACGTTACGCGTGGATTAAGGGGCGCGTGACCAATGCCCCGCGTGTGCAAACGGCCCAGGCCTTTGCCGCATCGGTGCAGGGGCTTCACGATGTGGTGCGGCCCTTTGTGTATCGGCGTTATCTGGACTTCAATGTGTTGGCCGCATTGCGGGATCTGCACAGTCAGATTCGTCAAGAGGCCGGGCGTCGTCAACTCCATCGCGAGTCCCATATGGCCGGCGAGCACGATCCGATCGATATCAAACTCGGCCCCGGGGGCATCCGTGAAGTGGAATTCATCGCGCAACTGTTTCAGTTGATGCGCGGTGGAAAGGAAGAGCGGCTGCGGGCCCGTGGCACCCGTGAAGTGCTGGACTACCTCGCACAATCCGGCCGTCTTCCGGACCACGAAGTCGCCCAACTCCAAGAAGCGTATCGGTTCTGGCGCCAGCTGGAGCACCGTCTGCAATATCTGGAGGACGCGCAGACCCACGTGCTCCCTGGCAAACGCGACGCCATAGCCCACATGGGAGTGGCCATGGGGTATGACGATGCCGATGGGTTTATCGCCGCGATCGCCTCCACACAAAGCACCGTACAAACATCGTTTGAGCGACTGTTCACGGGCGTGGCCGAGGACGCGCCCGTGGGGTCCCAGCCGCAAAGCGCAGAGTCTCGACGTGAACGTCTTCTTGCGCGCGCCAAAGGCATTGCGGCCCGCACACCACATCCCGAACAGACCCTGACCCGATTGACCTCGCTTCTGGAAACCATTGGACGCCGGGCCTCGTACCTTGCACTGTTCGATGAGTTTCCCAACGCCTTGGAACGTGTCGCCCATCTGGTGAGCGCTTCGGCTTGGGCGGCCGACTATCTGCGCAAACACCCCATCGTGTTGGATGAACTTCTGGACGCCCGTGCACTGGACGCACCGCCCGACGATGGCAGCTTTCGCAACGAGCTCATTGCCCGTGTTCGTGAGGCCGTCCACCACGGGCAGGCGGATCTGGAGCGTCAAATGGATGCGCTGCGCGAAGTCCATCATGCCCACCTGTTTCGACTCTTGGTCCAGGACTTGGATGGCCGCTGGCAGGTCGAAAAACTCTCCGATCATCTGTCGGCAATGGCCGACAGTGTGTTGCAGGTCACGCTGGACACCGTATGGCCCACGATGACCAAACGTCATCGCGAAGCACCGCGATTTGCGGTGATCGCCTACGGCCGACTGGGCGGCAAGGAACTGGGGTACGCCAGCGATCTGGATCTCATCTTCTTATACGACGATCCCTTCGAGAACGCGGCAGAGATCTATGCCCGTTATGCCCAACGCTTCAACGTCTGGCTGTCGACCGCCACTGCGGCCGGCACGCTCTTTGAGATCGATCTGCGGCTGCGGCCCAATGGCAATGCAGGGCTGCTCGTGACCGACATTGCGGGCTTTATCGACTATCAGATGCAGCACGCCTGGGTCTGGGAGCATCAGGCGCTGACGCGGGCGCGGTTCTGCGCCGGCGATCAGGACATCGGTGCCGCATTCGAATGGGAGCGCAACCGTATCCTGCGCCTGCAACGGCCGGTGGCACCACTGTTAGAAGAAGTCTTGGCCATGCGCAAGAAAATGCACGATGGCCATCCCAACCCCACCGATCGCTTCGACATCAAGCACGATGAAGGCGGCATGGTGGACATTGAATTCATCGTGCAGACACTCGTGCTGCGCTATAGCCATGACCACGGTGAACTCACGGGCAACCTGGGCAATATCGCCTTGCTGCGCATCGCGGGAGAGCTCGGGCTCATCGATGGCCACTTGGCGCAGCAGGTTGGAGATGCCTATCGGGAATACCGACGACGGCAACATGCGGAACGGTTATCCGGTGCCGCTTCGGCCCGCGTGGCGCCCGAGGAATGTGCCCAAGCCCGCGCCGCCGTGATGCAACTCTGGCAGGACGTTTTTCGGGAGGCGCCTCACGTGATTCGTGACTTACAGGAGATGCATCACCGCTAGTTTGGCCACCACATAAATGGCCAACCCCGACAGCATGGCGGTGCCCATATGCCGGCTCATCCACCAGGCCAGGATCACGGCCGCCGCGGCCAGTGTTCGCGGATCGAGTTCCACGCCACCCACCCCCTGATGAAAAAAAACTCCCGGAACCACAATGCCCGCGATCGCGGCCATGGGTGCAAATCGCAGGGCGCGCTGAAGACGCATGGGCAGTTGAACAGGCCGCGGCCACATCAGCAAGGCACATCGTGTGACCAGGGTCATACCCCCTAAGCCCACGATACTCACCCACACATAGGCCTCATGTGTCATGCGCCACTCCGGAGTCGATTCGATCCACGATCATGGCGGTGGCCACTCCGGACATCACGGCCAACAACAAGCCTAGATTCAGCGGAAGACGCACCGTGAGTGCCGCGACGATCCCCGCCACACCCACACAGGCGATGGCCGAGCGGTCCGTGATCATGGGCAGCAGCATGGCCAGAAGCGCCAGCGTGGCCACAAACTCCAGACCCCAGGCGGTCGGAATCCACTGGGCCAACAAAATTCCAGCAATCGATGCCGACTGCCAGACCACCCACGTGAGGCACGCCGCCCCTCGAAAATAAGCAATCGGTGCCGCCGAAGACGCCGATGGGTCTGCCGACGCCTCCGAAGCCCGCAACAACGTCGGGGATTCGCGGGCCGCAGGATCGAACCGTCGCAGGAACTCTGCGGCCAGAATATCGACGTTGCCAAATCCGTGCAGGGCCCGCGTCAAACGACCAAAGCGACGAAAAAACGGCGCAACGGCAACGGAGTAAATGACAAACCGCAGATTCACGATCAACGCACTGGCCCAGATGATGATTAACGGGGCACCCGCGGCCAATAGCGGAAGACTGGCCAGTTGCGCCGAGCCGGCGTAGACCACCAAGGTCATGCCCAGCGCCTGCCAAGACGATAGACCGGACTGCACCATGGCCACGCCCGTGACCAGGCCCCATGCGGCCATGGCCACCAGACCGGGCAACATGTCGCGTGCACCCACGCGTGCCCATGGATTTCGGAAAAACGAGGACGGGGAAAACGCGGACGCCATAGGTGCCGCATTGTAGAGGGAGCCCGTCCGTTAAAATGACCTGCATTCGCTTTTTCAACCCCAGGGGTATCGCATGTCAATGGCCGATCGTGATGGCTGGATTTGGATGGATGGAGAGTTCGTGCCGTGGCGCGACGCAAAGATTCACGTGCTCACCCATACCCTGCACTACGGCATGGGCGTTTTTGAAGGGGTGCGGGCCTATAAGACCGCGTCGGGCCCCGCCATCTTCCGGCTCAAAGAACACACACAGCGGCTGTTCAACTCCGCGAAGATTTTTCAGATGCGGGTGCCCTTTGATCCCGCCACCCTCGAGCAAGCCCAGCGCGATGTTGTCAAACGCAACCAGCTCGAGTCGTGCTACATCCGACCCATCATCTGGATCGGGTCCGAGAAACTGGGCATCGCCGCACGCGATAATAAAATCCATGTCTCCGTCTCGGCATGGCCGTGGGGCGCCTACCTTGGCGAAGACGGATTAACCAAAGGCATTCGCGTCAAGACATCGTCGTTCACGCGTCACCACGTCAATGTGTCGTTGGTGCGGGCGAAAGCAAGCGGTTATTACATCAATTCCATTCTTGCCAATCAGGAAGTCGGGGCCCACGGCTACGACGAGGCCCTGTTGCTCGACACCGATGGGTACGTCTCGGAAGGGTCTGGGGAAAACGTGTTCATCGTGCGAAACGGAAAGCTGTACACGCCGGATCTCGCCTCCTGTCTCGACGGCATCACGCGCGATGCCGTCATCACCATGGCCCGTGACATGGGCATTGAAACGATTGAGAAGCGGATCACGCGCGACGAAATGTACTGTGCTGATGAGGCGTTTTTCACCGGAACGGCCGCCGAAATCACACCGATTCGCGAACTCGACGATCGCACCATCGGCAATGGCACACGCGGCCCGATCACAGAAAAACTGCAACGCCTATTCTTTGACGTGGTGGCTGGGAAATCTGCCCAATACCGTCATTGGCTGCATCCGGTATAAGCCACCGGCTCTGGTCACCGCCACCCCACGGGAGCATCCATGTCCGACACATCGCCCACCCCTCCTGCCGACCGCGACGCCCCGGTGCTTTTGAAAGCATCGGATCTGCCCGCCCACTGCCCCAATCCAAAAATGCCGTTGTGGAATCACCATCCGCGGGTGTTTCTAGACGTCACCCATCAAACCTCGGCCCGCTGCCCCTACTGCGGCACGGTCTATCAGTTGGAGCCCGGAGCCGCAGTGCACGGGCACTAAGGCCCCGGCCGGCACGCTAAGGCGACTTCGCCCGTTCGAGTTGTTCGCGCCGAAGCATCGCCCGCATGGTGGTGAGGCGGGCATCGATTTTCGATAAGGTCATGAAATCCGCATCCCCGGCGGCACGGGCCAGCGTGAGCTGTTCCACCGCCGCGGCGTAGGCCCCCGATAGGGCGTACTGCTCGGCCACGGCCGCATGTTGCGCGGTGCGCCGGCCACGCGCCGCCTCCGCACGGCCCAGAATTGCCCAGGCCTGTGGATCCCAGGGCCACTGCTGAGTGATTGCTCGGCCCATCTGCGCGGTCGATTCCAGGTCCGATCCCACCGCCAAACGCGCCTCGACGGCGGCCCGCTGCACGGCCCGCGATTGCGGATGTGCAGCGCTCACACGCATCGCGAGTCGCTCTTGTTCCACGGAATCGTTGGTCATCATGGCAATGCGAAGACGCAGATGATCAAGCAACGGGGCCACGCTGCTCTCCACACCCAAACGCTGACTGAGTTCGGTCGCCTGTCGATGATGGGTGAGGGCACGGGCCAGATCACGCTGTGTCAGCGCGACCCACGACAGGCCAAAATGCACCGCCGCCTGAGCCCGGGCGCCACCATCTTTGGCCAAGGCCATCGCAGGATCGGTCAATTGCGCCTCGAAACGTTGACGCGCAGACCGCAGGCCATCGACCTTGGTGTCGGCCAGCGCGAGCAGTTTCGCCCGCAACCAATCGTAGGCCACGGAATTCGTTTTTGCCGCGTCACGGGCGGCCTGACGGACACCGGGATCACTCTGCAATCGCGACTGAATGTCGGCAATCCGCTCGGTGGTGAGCGGGTGCGTGCGCAAATAGGCCGGTGCGTTGTTGTCGTAGAGCCGCCCGGCCTGGCTCAAGCGTTCGAACATCGCTGACATGGACTGGGGATCAAAACCCGACTCCGTCAGGATTTGCAGCCCCACACGATCGGCTTCACGTTCAGCATCACGCGAAAACGCCAGCTGATCGCGCAGGGCCACGGTTTGCCCTAATGAAATCATGCCCATGGCCGCATCCGGACTGGACTTGGCCGCCATCGCCGCCAACACAGCCGCGGCGATCATCACCGCAGAACTCTGTCGTTGCTGCCCAAACATGCGCGCAATATGCCGCTGGGTCACATGACCAATCTCGTGGGCGAGCACCGACATGACCTCGGCCTCACGATCCGAGGCCGTGATCAATCCGGTGTGAATGCCAATGTAGCCACCCGGCAACGCGAAGGCGTTAATGCTGCTGTCTCTGACCAGAAAAAACCGAAACGGCCGATCCGACTCCGCGTGCCCCAAGGCACCCGCGGCCCGCAAGAGCTTCATCGCCTGTTGGGCGATGACATCCGTGGTTTCCGGGTCATCCCAGACCACCCCCACGCGCAAAAACTCCTGGAAAATTTGATCGCCAAGCCGTTGCTCGGCCGCCGGACTGAGCTCATCGACCGACGCCTCGCCCAATGCGGGAAGATTATCGATGCCCCGCGCACGGGTTTGCGCGCTCGTGGGATCGGACACTCCCAGGGCGATGAATACGGCCAGACCGAGTCCTGCGAACGCGCGGCGCATCGGTCTGCGGATGGGGTCAGTGGAATGGGCCATGCGGACTATCATAGGGTCTATGACCCAATTCACCCATTTTGATTCCGCCGGCCAAGCCCACATGGTGGACGTTGGCGAGAAAAAAGATACCCATCGCGTCGCCGTCGCCACCGGCACCATTCAGATGCAGCCGGAGACCCTTCGGCGCATCCGCCAAGGCGATGCCCAGAAAGGCGATGTCCTGGGCGTGGCACGTATTGCGGCGATTCAGGCCGCCAAGAAAACCGCAGAGCTCATTCCCCTGTGCCATCCGCTCATGCTCACGCGCGTGGCCGTCGACTTTGAACTCATCGACCTGGCCGCCTCGAGTCATCAATCTGCCATACGCTGCACGGCCACGGTGGAACTCACCGGCAAGACCGGCGTGGAGATGGAGGCCCTCACGGCCGTCCAGATTGGCCTGCTCACCATCTATGACATGTGCAAGGCCGTGGATCGCGGCATGACCATGACCGACATTCAGCTTCTGGAAAAGCACGGGGGCAAAAGCGGCAGTTATGTCCGCACCTAGCGGCGTGGTATGACATCGCCGCTCGCACTCCAAGGCCTTCGCGTACTCGATCTCACGCGCATTCTGGCCGGCCCATCGGCCACGCAGCTCCTCGGTGATCTCGGCGCCGACGTCGTCAAGGTGGAAAAACCTGGCGAAGGCGACGACACACGAACCTGGGGGCCGCCCTTCATCGCGGCACGCGAGGGGCTGCCCACCACCGAGAGTGCCTACTACTTGTGCGCCAATCGCAACAAACGTTCGATTGAAATTGATATCACCACTGCCGACGGACAGGCACTGGTGCATGCCTTGCTCGAGCAGGCGGACGTGCTCATCGAGAATTACAAGGTCGGTGGACTGGCCGCCTATGGCCTGTCCTATGCGCAACTTAAGGAAAAGTTTCCTCGACTGGTCTATTGCTCGATTACAGGATTCGGACAGACCGGTCCGTATGCCCCGCGCGCAGGCTACGATTTTCTGATTCAGGGCATGGGCGGCATCATGAGTCTGACCGGTGAACCCAACGGTGAACCCATGAAAGTGGGCGTGGCCGTGGCCGATGTCATGGCGGGCATGTACGCCACCGTCGGCATCCTGGCCGCCTTGCGCCATCGGGACGCCACCGGGGTAGGACAGCACATCGACATTGCACTCTTGGATACCCAGATCGCCTGGCTGGCCAATGCCGCCACCAATTACCTCGCCACCGGAAAAAATCCGGATCGATTGGGCAATGGCCACCCCAATATCGTGCCTTACCAAGTATTCCCCACTGCAGACGATGCCATCATTGTCGCCGTCGGAAACGACAGTCAGTTCCGAAAACTCTGCGCGGTTCTGGGGATGGCCGAACATGGCACCCATCCGCACTACGCCACCAACGCGGCCCGTGTGCAACACCGTGCCGCGCTCGTGCACGATATCTCAACAGTCCTGCGTGGACGGCCACGGGATCATTGGATCGGCGCACTGGAGCAGGTGGGCGTGCCCTGCGGGCCCGTCAATTCCCTGGCCCAGGTGTTTGCCGACCCTCAGGTGCAGTCCCGGGAGATGGCGGTTCGCATGCCGCACGACGGCGCCGCCAAAGGCGCCGTTGACCTGGTGGCCAATCCGATTAAATTTTCTCAGACACCGGTGCAGTATCGAATCGCACCCCCGATGCGCAATCAACACGAGCAGGACATCCTGCGTGATTGGTTAGGACGGCAATCGTGAGGCACGATTGACCATCACGCACCTGTGACGACACTCGGACTATCGCTGGTCGCACTCGCCGGTGGATGCATCGGTTTGGGATTGGGCGGCTTTTCAAAAGGCGCGCTGGGCGTGGGACTGCCTCTGGTCTCTATTCCTATCCTGTCGTTTTTCATGCCAGTGCCCCAGGCCCTGGCCATCCTGACGGTGCCCATTTTCATCACGAATATCTGGCAGGCCATTCATGGGGGTCATGTTCGCGTGGTGATTCAGCGTTTCTGGCCCATGGCCCTTGCACTGGCCGCCGGCATCGGCGCCGGCGCGCAGATTCTGGTGCGCCTGGACGACAACACCCTTTACCTCATCATGGGACTGATCGTGCTGACCCAGCCGGTCATGCGGTGGTTCAAACCACATGCGATGATTTCAGAGCACCAACAACGCTGGCTCAATCCCATGATGGGCCTGGTCAGTGGCATGGTCGGCGGCATGTCCGGGTTTTATGGTCCGCTGGCCTTTATTTACCTGGCGGCACTCCGGCTTCCGAAAGACATGTTCACCTCGGCCGCCGCCGTGCTCTTGTTCACCGGCGGTATCGCCCTGGCGATATTCTTATCGGGCCTCGGTGTGATGACCCGCAACGACCTGGTGCTCTCCTGCATGGCGCTTGTGCCTGCGATGGCCGGAATTTTGATGGGCCAACGCATTCGGGCGCGGTTCAGTCAGGCGCAGTTCGAACGGGCGCTGACCATCACCATGCTGGTGATGGGCGTCAGCCTCTTGATCAAAGCGATCTAACGCGACCATTAGCATTAGCGCGCAATGAGACACCACTTCCCGGTACGCCACCGGGGTGACTAGGTCTCGTGCTCGTCAGGCGGTGCCTGCAACAGATCGGTCGGGGCATCGGCCACCGGAAGGGCCTGCACATCCTGAAGCCTGCGCTGGATGGCGCGCGTGCGCACCCCCACCGATTGGAATTTGTTGGCCGCTTCCTGCAGTTTCTTCTCGGTCTCGGCGATCACACCACCAAACTTTTCAAACTCGGTCTTCACGCCGCCGAGGAGCGCCCAGACCTCGGATGAACGCTTCTCAATGGCGAGCGTACGAAACCCCATCTGCAGACTGTTGAGCATGGCGGCGGTATTTGTGGGGCCCGTCACCACCACGCGGTGCTCGCGCTGCAGGCTCTCGGCCAGGCCGGTGCGGCGAAGGACCTCCGCATAGAGCCCCTCGGTGGGCAGGTACATCACTGCAAAATCGGTGGTGTACGGCGGTTCAATGTATTTCTCTTTGATTTTTTTTGCTTCGCTACGAATCCGAGCCTCCAAGGCCTTCGCGGCCTCTTCTACTAACGCGGTATCGGCCTGCTCATGGGCATCCAACAATCGTTGATAGTCTTCGATCGGAAACTTGGCATCAATGGGCAGCCATACCGGTTGATCGTTATCCCGTCCCGGCAGACGAATGGCAATCTCAACACGCTCCGACGCCCCCGGTCGGGTCACTCTATTTTTTTCGTACTGATCGGGCGTGAAGATCTGCTCAATCAAGGCTTCTAATTGAAACTCGCCCCAGGTGCCACGGGTCTTCACATTCGTGAGCACGCGTTTCAGATCGCCCACACCCGAGGCTAGGCTCTGCATCTCGCCCAGCCCCCGATGGACCTGCTCCAGGCGATCCGACACCAATTTAAACGACTGTCCCAGCCGCTCTTCGAGTGTCGCGTGGAGTTTTTCATCCACCGTCTTGCGCATCTGCTCCAGCTTTTCTGCATTGTCTTTTTGAATATTGGCCAGCTGCTCGTTCAAAACATTCCGCACCCGTTCGGCGCTCTGCTCGGCGGTTTGGGTCATGTGGGTGAGCCGCTCGCCCATGTCTTTTTTCACCGAATCCAGCGTGAGTTGAATCTGTGTGGACAACGACTCCAGTCGCTTTTCCTGCATGCCGGACACGGCATTGGAGACTTCTTTCAGGGCATTGACCTCACGGCCCAGGGTCTCCACCCGACCCGTGAGTTCCTGTAAGCGCGCATCCTCCCCGTCACCAGGGCGCCGAAAAACGAACACCAAGACGGCCACCAACAGCACGGACGCAAGGGTGAGAAGAGGCAGGAATTCGGTCATCGCATGCTCGTTTGAAAAAGTTGTTTCGTCCAGAGTACGGCCAACCAGGCTCACCTGCGGAGCCTAACACTAGACAAAAAACAGTGTGGCCAATCCCAGGAAAATAAAGAAACCCATCGAGTCCGTGCTGAACGTTAACAGCACGGACGATCCCATCGCCGGATCACGGCCCATGCGCTCGAGCAACAGTGGCACCAGAATGCCAATCAGCGCACCGATCAAGAGATTCAACAAAATGGCGAGCATCATGGTCCAACCCAGCAAGGCGCCTTGATCGGTATCACTGTAGAGCCACCAGGCAAAGAGTCCGGCCACCGACCCCCAGACCACACCATTGAGTGCCGCGATGCCAAACTCTTTGGCAAACACACGTTTGGCATTGGCGCCGGTGACCTGGCCCAATGCAATCGACCGAATGAACAGCGTCATGGTCTGATTTCCGGAGTTGCCGGCAATGCCCGCCACAATCGGCATCAGCGCGGCCAAGGCGACCACGCGCTCGATGGTGCCTTCAAAGGCGCCAATCACGCGAGAGGCGAAAAACGCCGTGCATAGATTGAGCGCCAGCCAGAGCCAGCGGTTTTTGGCCGACTCCCAGACCGAGGCAAACAGGTCTTCTTCCTCGCGCAGACCGGCCTGGGCGAATACGTCCTGCTCGCCTTCTTCTCGAATCACGTCCACCACTTCGTTCACGGTCAGACGGCCCAGCAGACCGCCCTGATGATCAAGGACTGGCGCCGAGACCAGGTCATAGCGCTCAAACGCCTGGGCGGCATCGCTGACATCATCGTGCGGCTGCAGGGTCATGACCTCTTTCACCATGACCTCACGCACCAGTGTCTCGGGTTCGTGCACCAGAAGTTTGGCGATCGGCAGCGCGCCCTGGAGTTTTTCATCACGGTCCACCACGAACACCTGATCGGTGTGGTCGGGCAGCTCATCAAACCGGCGCAGGTATCGGAGCACCACCTCCAAGGTCACGTCATCCCGAATCGTGACCATCTCAAAATCCATGCGCGCGCCCACACTGCCCTCGGGGTAGGACATTGCCGCACGCAACTGCTCGCGCTCTTCAATGGTCAGCCCCTCGCTGACCTCCTCCACCACCTCTTCCGGCAGATCAGGAGCGAGCGCCGCGAGATCGTCGGTATCCAACGTCTCCACCGCGGCCACCAGTTCCTCGCGATCCATCGCGGCAATCAGGGTTTCGCGAACGGCATCGGAGACTTCGACCAGAATCTCGCCTTCGCGCTCGGCGCGCACCAGATCCCAGATCACCAAACGGTCTTCGCGCGGCAAGGCCTCTAAGATGTAGGCAATGTCCGCCGGATGGAGTTGATCCAAACGGATCTGCAACGCGGCATGCTGCTGCTTCGCGAGCAGTTGCTCGACCAGCCCTTGTCGATCGGCACCCACCGTGTGCTGCTCACGATGCGCGACCTCGCTCTCTAATTTCTGGCGTGCCAGGAGATCCTGAACCTCCACAAGCGCCAGTTGTGCGGCCTCCGGATCCCGGGTGGCAGAGGTGGGGGTGTTCAGTTCGGTCATGCGCAAGAAAAGGGAAACGAGGCCTTAATGTGGGGCTGCCGCCAACTGTAGCCGCAATTGCGCCAAGACCGAAGCGGTGTCCGGCCGCACGCCTCGCCACAGTGCAAAGGCCTCGGCTGCCTGCTCCACGAGCATGCCCAGTCCATCGGCGACCCGAGGCACTCCGGCGGCCCGTGCCTGCTGCATGAATGGGGTGTCGGCGGGCCCGTACATCATGTCGTAGGCCAAGACCGTGTGGGCACACCACTGCGCATGCAGATCAATCCGGGCGCCCGACAGACTGGCCGAGGACGCATTGATGATGATGTCCACCGCGATCTCAGGATCCGATGCCGCAACGGGCGGGCTGGCCAACACGGACAACGGCATGACGGCAAGCCACGCCTGCGATCCGGCATCCATCTCCCCCCACCGGTCCGCCACCTGTTGGGCTTTTTCAAAATTGCGATTGACCAGCCGAATGTGGCGCACGCCCGCCGACCGCAGTGGGCCGAGCACCCCTTGGGCAGCGCCCCCCGCTCCGATGAGCAGCACGGTCTTGTCACTCAAGGCACCCGGCGCGCCCAAGAGCCGCTCAAGATCCCGCACCAGACCCAGACCATCGGTGTTGTCCGCCACCACATTGTCCTCACCATCGAAACGCAGTGTGTTGACGGCACCGGCCGTGAGCGCCCGTTGTGAGATCTCCCAGTCGCGGCTTTGTGCCAGGGCAAACGCGTGCTCTTTCAGCGGCACGGTCAGGTTCACGCCACCGAATCCGTCGCCCATGAGCCGATCGAGCTCGGCCGCCAGTTGATCCGCGGGAACACGAATGGCTTCGTAGGCCATCGTCTGACCGGTCAACGCCGCGAACTGGCCATGGATCCACGGAGACTTACTGTGGGCAATCGGATCACCCAACACGGCATAACGTTCGCTGAGCATCCCCAACTCCTCTTCGTCCATCTCGGGTGTGGCCGAGGTCACCGACACGAATCTTGCCTCAAGGCGGGCATCCAGGGCATCACAGGCCACCAGCTCCACCTCGACTTCCACACCGGGTGTGAGCTCCGGTGCATCGGCGCAACGAAACACCACCGGGGCGCGGCGCAATCGAAAGGCGCCCTCGCGCAGCGCCACGGCCCGTTCGCGACCACGTTTGCCAACGGCCGACCAGGACTCGATGGCGCCCAGTCCATGCTGCACGCCCAACCACCGCAAGGACCAGTAGCGCTCTAAGTGATCCTGAAAGTCCGCGTATTGGTTGTATAAGGCATCAAACTGGGTCACGCTGGAAAATAATTCCGCCTCGTTGCCCTTAAACACTGGGGATCGCAGGCCCAGCACCGATAGCAATTGCCACTGATTGAGAAGATCACTGTACCGACGCAGCGGCGAGGTGGCCCAGCAATAATTGGACACTCCCAAACCCTGGTGAGGTCCGCCTTGAGTCTGCATGCGGACCCGGCCCATGGTCTGTACCCGATAGACCCCGGGGAGCCGGGCCAACGCCAAACGGTCACCCCACGTGGTGTTGGTCAGAATCATGAACTCGGAGACCAGAATATCGACGGGCGATCCGCGTCGGCGCGTGACAATCCGAGGAACACCGTCACCCTCGCGCATCGCCTGCGGATTGTGCCCGTTCCAGTCGACATAAAAATTAAAATCCGTGCGCCCAGAGACTTCCGGTTTCCCACGGACGATCTCACGCTGCTCACGCAACTTCAGCGCCAATTGCATCAACGGCTTTAAACCGGCCCATGGCAGGCGCTCCTCGGCAATGGAGGACAGTGGTTGATCCAGTTCAGACTCCCAGTCGCCCAGGCGCAGATTGCGTGCAATCGGCACGCGCTCGACACGGGTTTGACTGGCCACCCTCTCGCCATCGGCATTGAACTCCACATAAAGCGATAGCGCAGGGGGTGTCCTGCCTTCGTCTAAGGAGAATGCCCCAATCGCCGCCGCCGGCAGCATGGTGATTTTGTCGCCCGGAAAATAAACCGTTGAGGCCCGTTCCCGCGCGATTTGTCCGAGTGGGCTCTCGGGCGTAATGCCCAGGCCGGGAGCCGCAATATGAATGCCTACACGCCATCCCCCCTCCGGCCGTGGCACACAGGAAAATGCATCATCGATCTCGGTCGTGCTGGCGTCATCAATGGAGTAAGCCGCGACATCCGCAATCGGCAGCGTCTGTTTGTCGGCGAACGCCACGGCCGCGGCCACCTCTGCATCGGACACCACAAAACTGGCCCCCTGTGGGAAACACTGCTGCATGAACCGCGCCCGGTGCACCACGTACGCCGAGGGCAACGCTTGGCGCGCCAACAACAAACGCGCCGGCTGCACTTGCAGCGCGTGCGCGGCCGACTCCAGCGCCTTAAAGGCAATCGATTGCTTGTCGGGTTTGATCACCAGTTCCACGGCATTGGCCCGGATCTCATCGGGCAGCTCGCCCGCAACGAGCGCATCGTGCAAGGCGGCCTGTGCCTGCGCCGCGAGTCGTTTGCGTTCCGCACCGGCCAAGGCCGATTTCAAGGCCTCTTCGGGGGCGCGTCGATAACGGCCCTTCCCTTTCCGGTAGAAATACATCGGCGCCTGATGAAGCGCCAGCAGCAGTCCTGCTCGCTCTTGCACCGAGGGCTGGTCCGAAAAGACTTCTTTCGCGAAGCCCTGAAACTCAAACTCTTCCTCGGGGGCCACCTCCCAAAGAAACTGGGCATCGAGTTGCTCCGCAATCTGCGTGGCCGCGGGCAGCAGGAGGTCGCGTGCCGGCTGTGTGAACGTGAGTAACACCGCAGCGCGTTTAATCTTCACGCGTTTGCCGGTGGGCATCTCCACCTGCACCGTCGTATCGGCCTCTGAAAAAAGATGGGCGACCTTAAAGCCGCCGTCTTCCTCAAAGAGCACGCATGTGGTCATCCGTTCTGGCCGCCGGGAGCACGGGTCCGAAGGGCCGCTAACAATTTGTCATGCAGCCCACCAAACCCACCGTTGCTCATCACCAAGACATCGTCACCCGGTCTGGCCTCGGCAACAATAGCCACCAGCAACGCGTCGATCGACGTGTGGACCTGCGCCGACGGGCCCAGCGATCGCAACGCGCCGGTTAGATCCCAGTCAATACCGCCGGCGTAGGCAAAGGTCTTATCGGCCGCACGCAGACTGTCGGCCAACCGGGAGGCCATGATCCCCAACTTCATGGTGTTGGAGCGCGGCTCAATCACGACGAGCAGACGCCCGCGATCGCCTTGCCGGGCCCGCTGATCCCGACGGCCCGCGATCGTGGTCGCGATGGCCGTGGGGTGATGGGCAAAATCATCAAGCACGGTCACACCACCCACCTCACCACGGAACTGCAGCCGACGTTTCACTCCGGCGAATCGGGACATCGCGTCACAGGCCGTGTTGACCGGCACACCGACCGCCACTGCTGCCGCGATGGCGGCCAGCGTGTTGCTGCGATTGTGATCCCCCGTCAAGGGCGACTCCACTCTCCCCGCGACACGGCCACGGTAGAGAACATCGAACACATCATGCGCGCTTGCCGATGGGCCCGTCGAAGCGAGCGGTGCAATCGCCCAGCCGGCGGGACTGTGAATGTAGGTGAGCGGGGTATAGGTCGTACGCGCCATCACCCGCGCCAAGGCCTCATCACTGGCGTTCACCACGAGGTGGCCATGCGATGGCAAAGTGCGCACCCAATGATGAAACTGGGTTTCAATCGCCGCCAGATCCGAAAAGATATCGGCGTGATCAAACTCCAGATTGTTGAACACCGCCACCTCGGCCCGGTAATGCAGGAACTTACTGCGCTTGTCGAAAAACGCCGTATCGTATTCGTCGGCCTCGATCACAAAAGGCGGTCGTGTATCGGGCGCCGATCCCGGGTCCGATCCCATCACGCCAATCGGATTGATATGGCGCGCACGATGGGATGCGTATCGGGCCGACACCCCGAAATTCTCCGGCACACCACCAATCAAAAACGATGGTGACATTCCGGCCTCTTCCAACAGCCAGGCGAGGATAGCGCTCGTGGTCGTCTTGCCATGCGTGCCGGAGACCGCGAGCACACGATGCTGGCTCAGCACGTGCTCGGCCAGCCACTGCGGACCCGACATGAGCCGCGCGCCGGAATTCAACAAGGCCTCCACCAAGGGCATGCCGCGCGTGGCGACATTGCCCACCACCCAGACGTCGGGCCTTAAGGCGAGCTGGTCCTCATCAAACCCCTCGATCAGCCCGATGCCCGCCTGTTCGAGCTGTGTGCTCATCGGAGGGTAGACATTGGCATCGCAGCCGGTGACCCGGAAACCCTGGGCGCGCGCCAATTGGGCCAGCCCACCCATGAACGTGCCGCAGATGCCGATAATGTGAAGATGCATGGACAGATTGTAGCGATGGGATCGTATGCGGGATGACCAGACCGATGCGCCGGCGGCTATCGTGCGCACGCCCACCCTCCGGGAAGAGATCGCCTCGGCGGCAGCGGCATTAATCGCCGAAGACGGGCTCGATTACGCCAGCGCCAAACGCAAGGCGTATGAACGCATCACTGGCGGCCGGGGCGCACGCATCGCCAAAGAAACCCTGCCCAGCAACGACGAAATTCACGAGGCCCTGCGGGATTATCAAGCCCTGTACCAACACGCGTCACAGCCACAACGCTTACTGGCGTTACGCAAGAAAGCCTTGTCACTCATGCAGCTGATCATTGATTTTCAGCCGGTGGTCGTGGGGGCCATTGCCAACGGCACGGCCGGGGAACAGAGTGATATTCATATCCACTGTTACACCGATAACGCCAAGGCCTTGGGCATGTTCCTGATCGATCACCATATTGCCCATGACGCCGCATTCCTGCCCAATGTCCGGGCGGGCCGCGCGGATGTCGAAGGCCTGGCCCTGAGGTGGCAGGGCGAGTTGGCCGTGATCGCCGTATATTCGGAGCGCGAAGCGCGCGGCCTTCATCGCACTGCCGCGAAAGGCCACAACGAACGACTGGACATCCCGGCACTGGAACAATGCATCGCGGAATCCAACGGATAATTTCACGTCCAACTCATCTGCGGTAACGCACCACGTCCACGATCACCCTCTATGACCCGTCAACGCTTATCCCTTTTACTGGCCATCGGTGTGATTGCCACCATCATCGGCGTGGCGGTCGGCGTCTGGCGCCTGAAACCCAGTCCCGTCGTGGCGCCCGCTTCCTGGGTGTTCGAGCTGAGCTTTCCCGATGCCCAAGGCCATCCAGTCCCTCTATCCACGGTGCGCGGCCGGCTGACGGTGGTGAATTTCTGGGCGACCTGGTGTCCGCCATGTGTCGATGAAATGCCGGAACTTTCACGAATTCATGCCGAAATATCGCCAAACGACATCAAAATAATAGGTCTGGCCGTAGATTCACCCTCTAACGTCCGGGCATTTACTGCCCAGCACCGCTTTAGCTATCCCCTGTTGGTCACCGGTGGGTCAGGCACCGAATTGGCGAAAAAACTCGGGAATGCGATGGATGCGCTCCCGTATACGGTGCTGATTGACGAAAAAGGGAGCGTTTTAAAGCAAAAAGCCGGCAGAATAAGAGAAGAAGAGCTCAAAGCCTGGATAGCCGAAGTACGTTAGAATTGGACCATCGATCCCCGATGGAGCCGACTTTATGTCGTTATCTTCGCTGATTTGGGTACTACATGGTCCTAATTTGAATCGTTTGGGCGTACGCGAGCCCGGTATTTACGGCACCGTCACGCTTGATCAGATCAACCAGCAGTTGACCGATACGGCCGCCTCGCTCGGGGTGCGCATCGCGTGCTGGCAAACCAATCACGAGGGCGACCTGATTGAGCGCATTCACCAGGCCCCCGCGCAGTCCGTGAAATTCATCATCATGAACCCGGCCGCCTTTACCCACACCAGTGTTGCACTGCGTGATGCGATGTCGGCGGTGGCCATTCCGTTTGTGGAGGTGCATCTCTCGAACGTGCATCGCCGCGAACCCTTCCGTCATCACTCTTATTTCTCAGACCTCGCCGAGGCGGTGATCTGCGGACTGGGCCCCGACGGTTACCAGGCTGCCCTGCGCTTTGCGGCCAAGACACTGGACGGGACTGCCCGTGCCTGAACACAGCAAAAAGGAACGCTCCACTATGGACCTACGCAAACTTAAAACCCTGATTGATCTGGTGGCCGAGTCTGGCATTGCAGAACTGGAGATCACCGAAGGTGCGGACAAAGTCCGGATCGTGAAGTCCGGCAGCGCACCACAAACCTCCCACGTGAGCCATGTGTATGCTGCGCCGACGACCGCCCCGATGACCGCCGCAAGTCCGGCCATGGAGTCCACGCCCAGCGCCGCCGCTGGAGCGGCGCCCGTCGCCGAAGGCAAGGTGGTCAAGTCGCCGATGGTGGGCACCTTCTATCGGTCATCCGCACCGGGGGCAGATCCCTTTGTGGCGGTGGGCGCAACCGTCACGGAAGGTCAGACCCTGTGCGTGATCGAGGCCATGAAACTGATGAACGAGATTCCCTCGGACGTGGCCGGCACCATCAAAGAAATCCTGGTGGAGAACGGGCAGCCCGTCGAGTTTGGTCAGCCGCTGTTCGTGCTGGCGTAATCGGAGACCCCATGGCGCTTTTTGAAAAGGTCCTGATCGCCAATCGCGGTGAAATCGCGCTGCGCATCCAGCGCGCCTGCCGCGAACTCGGCATCAAAACGGTGGTGGTGCACTCCGAGGCCGATACGGATGCCAAGTATGTGAAGCTCGCCGATGAGTCGGTCTGCATTGGGCCGGCCCCTTCCCGTCAGAGTTACCTCAATGTGCCGGCCATCATTGCGGCGGCCGAGGTCACCGACGCCGAGGCGATCCATCCGGGTTATGGGTTTTTATCGGAGAACGCGGACTTTGCGGAACGGGTGGAGCGCAGCGGATTTAAATTCATTGGCCCAACGGCCGATGTGATTCGCATGATGGGCGATAAGGTCGCCGCAAAGCGCTCCATGATCGCCGCCGGCGTGCCCTGCGTGCCGGGATCCGACGGTGCCCTGCCCGATGACCCGAAAGAAATCGTCAAAATCGCGCGCAGCATCGGTTACCCGGTGATCATCAAAGCCGCCGGGGGTGGCGGTGGCCGGGGCATGCGCGTGGTGCACACCGAGGCCGCCCTGATCAACGCCGTGCAGACCACAAAAGCCGAGGCCGCCGCGGCCTTCAACAATCCCGAGGTCTACATGGAGAAATTCCTGGAGAACCCTCGGCACATCGAGATTCAAATCCTGGCCGATCATTTTGGCAACGTGGTGCACCTTGGGGAGCGGGACTGCTCCATGCAGCGGCGGCATCAGAAGGTGATCGAGGAAGCGCCTGCGCCCAAGCTCACCGCCCGTTTGCGTGACAAGACCGGAGACCGCTGCGCCGAAGCCTGCAAGCGGATTGGCTATCGTGGAGCCGGCACGATCGAGTTTCTGTTCGAGAACAACGAGTTCTATTTCATCGAGATGAATACCCGCGTGCAGGTCGAACATCCCGTGACCGAACTCATCACCGGCATCGATATTGTGCAGGAGCAGATTCGCGTGGCCAGTGGCCAGCGCCTGCGGTTTAAGCAAAAAGATATCGCCTTTAAGGGCCACGCCATTGAGTGCCGCATCAACGCCGAGGACCCCTATAAGTTCACCCCATCCCCCGGTCGAATTCAGACCTGGCATGCCCCGGGTGGGCCCGGCGTGCGCGTGGATTCCCATGCCTACAGCGGTTACGTGGTGCCGCCCCACTACGACTCCATGATTGCCAAACTGATCGTCTATGGCGACACCCGCGCCCAGGCCATTGCCCGGATGCAGATCGCACTTTCGGAAACCGTGGTCGAGGGCATTCAGACCAATGTGCCCCTGCATCGGGAGCTAATGCGCGATACCCACTTCGTGGATGGAGGCACCTCCATCCACTATCTGGAGCACATGCTCGCCGCACGCGAGCGCGATCGCTGATCGCCGCAGTGGTCGAACTGATCTTTGCGCTGCGCTCCGGAGACGCCGATGCCGTCTCGGATCGCCTGATGGCGCTCGGTGCCCTCTCGGTGACCGTCGAAGACGCGCAGGCCGACTCTGAACACGAGCATCCTATTTTTGGCGAACCGGGCATGTCCACCGATCTGCATGCCTGGCCGAGTTCCTGCGTGCGCGTGCTACTGGACACGGCCACCGATCCGGAGCAATTCTGGTCGCGTTTCCAAGCCCACGATCCAGAGGCCGCCTCCGTGTCAATGGAGTACCGGACCATCACCGAGAAGGATTGGGTATCCGAGACCCAGCGGCAATTTGCGCCGTTCATGATCGGGCAGAAACTATGGGTGGGCCCCCATTGGGTCGACCCGCCGGACATGTTTCATAACCATGGCGTTGTGATTCGCCTGGATCCGGGCATGGCCTTTGGCACCGGCAGCCACGCCACCACGCAACTCTGCCTGGAGTCACTGCTCACCGTCTCGAGCACCTGGACTGCATCGTCGTTGGGCCGGGCGCGTGCACTGGACATGGGATGTGGGTCGGGCATTTTGGCCATTGCCGCGGCAAAACTTGGGGTGGGCGATGTCACCGCCGTCGATATTGACCCGATCGCGGTGGACACCGCACGTCGCAATGCCACGGACAATCAGGTTGCGATTCAAACCCATCATGCCGATGCCGATCTGAGCGGACCCTTTGATCTGGTGATGGCCAATATTCTGGCCCAGCCGCTGAAGGTCCTGGCCCCGGCACTCACCCGATTCACCCGTGCCCACGGAGCGCTGCTGCTATCGGGAATTTTGGCCCGACAGGCCGACGAGATCATCACGGCCTACGCGCCCTTCACCCACCATCTTGGGGGGGTACGCGTGCTCGCCGAACGCGATGGCTGGGTCTGCATCGGAACCCTGGGCCTGGACCGCTATGATCGTCCATAAATTTTTTATTACTAAGAGTGCATCATGACGGTACACATCAGTGGTTCGATTGCTTTTGACACCATCATGGTCTTCGAAGGCCGCTTCAAAGACCATATCCTTCCCGATCAGACCCACATGCTCAACGTAGCGTTTCTCGCCCCCCATATGCGGCAGGAATTCGGCGGCTGCGCCGCCAACATCGCCTACACACTGCGCGGTCTGGGGCAAGGCTGTGGTCTGCTGGGGGCGGTCGGAAAAGACGGAGAAGGCTATCTGAATCGACTGCGTGGAATTGGGATTAACATCGACCAGGTGTTGCGTGCGGACGACTGTTACAGCGCCCAGGCATTCATCACCACCGACCTGGACGACAATCAGATCACGGCCTTCCATCCTGGCGCCATGAATCGTGCCGGCGAAGTGGGGCTGCCCCCAGGACCCGTGTCCCTGGGCATCATCTCTCCCAACGGCAAAGAGGCCATGGTCCGCCATGCGCGGGAGTTTAACGAGCGCGGTGTGCCCTATCTGTTCGATCCCGGTCAGGCCATGCCCATTTTTAATGCCGAGGAGCTCGATCAATTCACCCGCACCGCCACTTGGATTGCGGTCAACGATTACGAAGGTCACATGCTGGCCGAGAAGCTCGGCATCGACTTACAAGCGTTAGCCCACCGCGTGCCCGGTGGGCTCATCGTGACACGTGGCGCGGAGGGCGTGGATCTGATGGAACAATCCCGCTGCCTTCAGATCCAAGGCATTGACGTGGAAAGGGTGTTGGGACAGCCGGCCGTTGACCCAACCGGCTGCGGTGATGCGTTTCGCGGGGGGCTGTTATTCGGGCTGGCCCACGGCGCCTCGCTGCTGGACAGCGCACGACTTGGCAATCTGATGGGCGCCATCAAAGTCACGCATCGCGGTGGCCAAAACCATGCCGTGGTGCCGGCACAGGTCGTCGCCCATCTGAAAATGTTGTACCCGGATAGCGCCGAAACGCTCGCTCGTGCGTTATTAAAGTAAAACGGAAAGGGGTTTGTCATGCGCGCTTCTAACTACCGTCTGATCGGTGCAGCACTGGTTCTCCCCCTGGTGATCTCCGGTTGCGCGACCCAGAGCAGTTCCTCGTCGGTCTATCGCAGCTCCGACGCACAACGCGAACAAACCGTGCGATGGGCGACGGTAGACGCCGTGCGCACGGTCACCATTCAGCGGGACAGCAAGGGCATTGGTGCGGTGGGTGGTGCCGTGGTCGGCGGCATTGCCGGCAGCGGCGTCAGCAGCGGCAAGCGGGAGTCCAGCATCGGGGCGGTGCTGGGTGCCATCGCCGGTACCGTGGCCGGCCAAGCCATTGAGGAGCGTGCGAATCAGCGTGAAGGTCTAGAAATCACCGTGAAATACGATAACGGGGATGTCCGTGTGATCGTGCAAGAGTCCGACCTGGATGTGAAACCGGGTGACCGTGTTCGGGTGGTCAGCGGTGGCGGTGTGACCCGGGTATCAAAATAAGTGCCGCATCACGCCCATTTCAAGTTCAGCCGCCGCAGCGGCCATGATCTGAAGCACAAGAAAAGCGCCGATCGGCGAGAGGTCAAAACCCGACGCGCCCCGCGAGACCCGTGACGCCGGTCGATCCGTGCGGCCCATCAGCCGACGAAAAGGCGCCAGCATAGGTTGCGCCAGTAGATCGAATACCGGCTTTAGCGGATGCATGGGACTGAGCCAGGACATCACCACGCCCACAATTAAGATCACCACGGCCAGCTGCAGGCACCAGCGCACGGTCCACAACGCGGCGAGGGCCGCAATCCATCCGAACGGACGCACCGGTTTGGCCACGGGTGCGGCATCGGTCAGCAGATTGGCAGTCATCAAAACATAAAATGCGACCGCCAGAATCAGTGCCATCAGCAGGGCGGCCAGGGCGCTGGCCCAGTCAAACCCGCCAAAACCCGGCACCCAACGGCGAATGGGCAATACGATCCAATCGGTCATTTGAAAGGTGAGTCGGCTGAGCGGATTGTGCGCGTGCAAGCGAACCACCTGCAGGTAGGCGCGCAGGGCGCAGGCCACCACGAACAGGCTGCCTAGGGTTTTAATCGCTAACCAAAGGATCGTCATGCGGCAATGATAGACGCCAATCCATGACCCCCCCAAGGGCCCATAGAAATAAAAAAGTCCCGCCGAAGCGGGACTTTTAGAGCAACTTCAATCCGAGTGATCGGACTGAACGGCTTAAGGACGGCTGCCCGTCGGGAAAGGCCAGGTGCTCGACAGCGTTGCAGCGGCAGCAGGAGCAGCAGCGGCTTTCTTAGCGCGCTTCTTGCCTGCCTTACGCTTCTTGCCACCGGCTTTCTTAGCGGCCTTCTTAGCAGGCTTCTTAGCGGCCTTCTTGGCACCTTTCTTAGCAGCACGCTTCTTGCCACCGGCTTTCTTAGCGGCAGCTTTCTTCGCGCCTTTCTTAGCAGCACGCTTCTTGCCACCGGCTTTCTTAGCGGCAGCTTTCTTCGCACCCTTCTTGGCTGCGCGCTTTGCGCCTTTCTTAGCAACGCGCTTCTTCGCTGCCTTCTTAGCGGCCGGCTTCTTAGCAGCGACTTTCTTCTTTGCTGCTTTTTTAGCAGCAGGCTTACGCTTCGCTGCGGGCTTCTTCTTTGCTTTCTTCTTTGCTTCTTCAGCCATGTAACACTCCTTCAAGCTTGAACTAAAAGGGGATTCGCACCGGACGGTCCGAACCATTCATTCGCGCAAGAGGAATGACCCCCAACGCTAATGAATTCTGTGTGGCGCAGACCCGGGTTCACCCTTTGTTCACTCCCAGGACAGTGCGCCGCCCGTCTGATACTCGATCACACGGGTCTCAAAGAAATTACGTTCCTTCTTCAGATCGACCATCTCGGCCATCCAGGGGAACGGGTTTTCCTCGTTGCCAAAAATCGGCTCCAGGCCAATCTGCTGACAACGACGATTTGCGATGTAACGCAGGTACGACTTGAACATGGAGGCATTCAGCCCCAGCACGCCACGGGGCATCGTGTCCTCGGCGTAGCGATACTCCAGATCGACCGCTTTTTGGAACAAGGCCCGAAGCTCCTCCCGGAATTCCGGGGTCCAGAGATGGGGGTTTTCCAATTTAATGGTGTTAATCAGGTCGATGCCGAAATTGCAGTGCATCGACTCATCGCGCAGGATGTACTGGTACTGCTCGGCGGCGCCGGTCATCTTGTTCTGCCGACCCAAGGCCAGGATCTGGACAAACCCAACGTAGAAAAACAGCCCCTCCATGATGCAGGCAAAGACGATCAACGACTTGAGCAGCTTTTGATCCGCCTCGGGGGTGCCCGTCTTGAATTCAGGGTCTGTCAGGGTATCGATGAAGGGGATCAGAAACTCGTCTTTATCCCGGATCGAGGCCACCTCATGGTAGGCGTTAAAGACTTCCGCTTCGTCCAGACCGAGGGATTCCACAATGTACTGATAGGCATGGGTGTGAATCGCCTCTTCAAAGGCCTGGCGCAGCAGGTACTGCCGGCATTCCGGGGCGGTGATGTGGCGGTAGGTCCCCAGAACAATATTGTTCGCCGCTAGTGAATCGGCAGTCACAAAGAAACCGAGGTTACGCTTGATCAGACGGCGTTCATCGTCGGTCAGGCCGTTGGGATCCTTCCAGGTCGCGATATCCCGCGACATATTGATCTCCTGGGGCATCCAGTGATTGGCACATCCCGACAGGTACTTCTCCCAGGCCCATTTGTATTTAAAGGGCACCAGCTGGTTGACATCGGTGCCCGCATTGATGACCCGCTTGTCTTCCACGCGCACACGACGGGCGGTGGCGTCGGCCGTCGCCGCAGCAGGCGCCGGGGGCACCGATCCATTCACAGCGGAGGGCACCGGCGACAGCGGCGCAGCGGCCAAGCCCTGTGACATAAAGGGCGGAATGGCCGGCGCCAAGCCTACAGGCGGTTGTGCAACGGTGGACGAGCTATCTTCCCAGTTCAGCATTTCGACTCTCACTTTACTTTCGGACCCTCATGCAGGAGGGGTTTGACGATTAACGATCAGGACTTCTAAACCGGCAAATGAAAGCAACGTGAGATTCGGTTGTTGTACACAGCGCGAATAATGCAAGAACATTTTTCACGTTGCAATCATTTTTTTAAAAAATTTTTAATTTCAAGAATGCGACGCCTTCCATGTCGCATTCTTGCCACTTCACCCCGGGGGCAATTTCTCTACTGGCACGCCTCGCACTCCGGGTTATCGATCGAGCAAAACTTCACATCGCTCGCGGGTGCCGCCATCGCTTCCGTCGGTGCGGCGGCAACGGCCGCAGCACCGGATGCGCCAGCCCCCATGCCGCCATGGACCGGCACCGCATTCAGTTCGCCCGCACTGATGGTGGATTTCTCTGCCGATGTCGCGCCCATGGTGCGCAGGTAGTAGGTGGTCTTCAAGCCGCGCAACCAGGCCAGTTTGTAGGTCTCGTCGAGCTTTTTGCCGGATGCGCCGGCCATGTAGATGTTCAGCGACTGGGCCTGGTCGATCCACTTCTGGCGGCGTGCCGCACACTCGACCATCCAGCGCGTGTCCACCTCAAAGGCCGTCGCGTAAAGGCTGCGCAGTTCCGCGGGGATACGGTCGATCTTGGCCAGGCTGCCGTCGAAGTACTTCAGATCGGCGACCATCACCTCGTCCCACAAGCCGAGCTTTTTCAGGTCCTGGACCAGGTACTCGTTGACCACCGTGAACTCTCCCGAAAGGTTCGATTTCACATAGAGGTTCTGATAGGTCGGCTCAATGGAGGCCGAGATGCCCACAATGTTGGAGATGGTCGCCGTCGGGGCGATGGCCACGCAGTTCGAATTGCGCATGCCAACCGACTTGATCCGACCGCGCAAGGCCTCCCAGTCCAGGGTCGACGACATGTCGACCTCGACGTATCCGCCACGCTCTTCCGCCAACATCTTTAGGGTGTCCAGCGGCAGGATGCCGCGATCCCAAAGCGACCCGCGGAAGGACGAGTAGGCTCCCCGCTCCTCGGCCAATTCGGTCGATGCCCAGTAGGCGTTGTAGCAGACCGCCTCCATGGAGCGATCGGCAAACTCCACCGCCTCTTGGCTGGCATAGGGCACGCGCATCGCATGCAAGGCTTCCTGAAAGCCCATGATGCCCAAGCCCACCGGGCGATGGCGGATGTTGGAGTTACGCGCCTTGGCCACGGCGTAATAGTTGATATCAATGACGTTATCCAGCATGCGCATGGCCGTGCGCACGGTGTCGCGCACCTTCTCGATGTCCAGCTCCATCCCGGGTCGGCCAACGGCCGGCTTGAGGTGGTGGACCAGGTTGACGGACCCCAGATTACAGACCGCGATCTCGGAGTCGTTCGTGTTCAAGGTGATCTCGGTGCACAGGTTCGAGGAATGCACCACCCCCACATGCTGCTGCGGGCTCCGGATGTTGCACGGGTCTTTAAAGGTGATCCAGGGGTGCCCCGTCTCAAACAACATCGTGAGCATCTTACGCCACAAAGACAGGGCCGGAATCCGCTTGAAATGCCGGATCTCACCGCGATCGGCCTTGGCCTCATAGGCCGTGTACGCCTGCTCGAATGCCTTACCAAACTTGTCGTGAAGATCTGGAACGTCGGACGGCGAGAACAGGGTCCATTCGCCCGCTTCCATGACCCGCTTCATGAACAGGTCCGGAATCCAGTTGGCGGTATTCATGTCGTGGGTGCGGCGACGGTCATCGCCCGTGTTTTTACGCAGCTCGAGGAACTCCTCGACGTCGAGGTGCCAGGACTCTAAGTAAGTGCAAACGGCACCCTTTCGCTTTCCGCCCTGATTGACCGCCACGGCCGTGTCGTTGACGACCTTAAGAAAGGGCACCACCCCTTGACTCTTGCCGTTGGTCCCCTTGATATAACTGCCCAGTGCGCGCACCGGCGTCCAGTCGTTGCCCAGGCCGCCCGCGTACTTGGCCAGCAACGCGTTTTCCTTGATGGCCTCGTAGATGCCATCAAGGTCATCGGCCACCGTGGAGAGGTAGCACGAGGACAGCTGGGAATGCGTGGTCCCGGCATTAAAGAGCGTGGGCGTGGAGCTCATGAAATCAAAGCTCGACAGCAGCTGGTAAAACTCAATGGCCCGGGCCTCGCGATTCAGCTCGTTTAACGCAAGCCCCATCGCCACCCGCATGAAAAATGCCTGGGGCATTTCAATCCGGCGGCCCTCACCAGAAAAGTGGTCATTGCGATCGATCAGAAAGTACCGGTCATAGAGGGTCTGCAGCCCCAGGTAATCAAACTGCAGATCCCGGCCCGCGTCCAAGGCCAGGGCCAGCTTTTCCAGATCAAAGCGCGAGAGTTCTTCATTCAGAAGGCCAATCTCGATGCCCTTCTTGATGAATCGGGGGAAGTAGTCCCGGTAGCGTGCTTCCATTTCATCCTGCGGGACCTCGGTCTGCAGGATCTCCTTGCGAATGGTGTGCAACAACAGACGGGAGCTGACTTTGGCATAGGCGGGATCCTTCTCAATGAGTGCACGGGCGGCCAAGATGGCCGACTTGTAGACCTCTTCCAACGGCACACCGTCGTAGAGGTTTTTCACGGTGTCGGCCATCACCGCATCCACGCTCACGGCATCACCTAAGCCAGTGCAAGCGGCGGCGATGATGTCGCGCAGCCAGTGATGATTCAGCGGCTGGGCGGCCCCGTCGACGAGCATCGACAAGCCCGGATCGTGCGCGGACTGGGGGTCGCTCTTGGCCTTGGCCGCTTTTTCCTGGGCACGCTCTTGCGAGCGGCGCTCACGGTAGAGCACATAGGCACGCGCCACTTCGTGCTCGCTGGAGCGCATCAGCCCAAGCTCGACCTGATCCTGGATGTCTTCAATGTGAATGGTTCCACCTGCGGGCAGACGACGCATGAGCGCCATCACCACCTGCTGGGTCAGGGTCTCCGTGACCTCGCGCACCCGTGCCGACGCCGCCCCCTGATTGCCCTGAACCGCCAGGAAGGCCTTGGTCATGGCCACCTGAATCTTGGCGGGCTCAAATCCGACGACCGCCCCATTGCGACGAATCACCTTGATGTCCGAGGCGCTGGCGTGCACGGAAAGACCCGTCGGCTGGCCGTCAGCGGACATGCCCATCGCCGGCATCTGCCCCTGACTCGTTGACGGTGTGTGCGACTCGGCGCCCCATTGCATCATGACTACCCTCCCAAAAGAATTGTGCGAAAAACACTAGATCTAGTATTTTTTGATGAAAATCAACCTAATTCTAGTAGTCCGCTTCCGATCGGAGCAAGCACTTTTTTCGGGGCAAACCCCAAGGTGATGCCCACCATCGCCCTCAAACCGCGTGGGCGTGGGATGAAAAAATTTGGATACTGAATTGACGCGGGTTGCGAGAACAAACCGCGCGGAAGAGCGCGAAAAATAAGGCGGCAAAAAAGTGAGTGAGTGCCTGCCTGACGAGCAAAACACCCAATGTGCGTCAGCGAAAAGGGCGCTGCAACGGCAGATCGCGATCGGCCAACATGCCCATCACACGGCCCCAATCAAAGTGCGGCCCCGGATCGGTTTTACGCCCCGGCGCAATATCACTATGACCAGCGATCCACGCGAGGTGAGGATTAGCCGCCTTCAGCGCGACGCACACGGCCAACAGGGTGTCGTACTGAATCGGTTCAAACGCATCCCGGTCACTGCCCTCTAGTTCGACGCCCACCGAAAAGTCATTGCAACGCGGACGGCCTTGAAACTCCGAGACTCCGGCATGCCAGGCGCGGTCATGCACGCTGACAAACTGCACCAACTCACCGGTGCGACGAATGAGAAAATGCGACGACACCCGCAGGCCACTCAAATCGGCCAGCGCCGGGTGCTGCGCGCAGTCCAGTTGACCGCAGAACAACGCTTCGATTTCGGGTCCGCCGTAGCACCCGGGCGGAAGGCTGATGTGATGCACGACCACCAGGTCCACGTCCGTCTCGGGCCGATCATCGCAATGGGGGGAACGCACACACCGTCCCCCGCCCGCCAGCCAGCCATGCGCATCAATCTGCATCGATTAGGACTTCGGCCCCAGATTGCGATGGGTCATGCTGCAAAACGACTGGCCTTCTTTCCACACCGCCTCGGTGGCGGGAAGCCGGGCCCCGCAGTGGGCGCAGGCCACGAGCTTGGCCTGCAGGGGATCCGGACTGCTCGGCGGTGTCCGCTTACCCAAGGTTTTTTTTAATAGCCACAGGCCGATGCCGACCAGAGCCATGATGATGAGAATCCGTCCAAGCATGTCCGATCCTTTGCAGGTCTGGGTCCGTCTCAGGGCCGTTTAAGCAACACTTCCAACACAAAGCTGGAGCCCACATACGCCATCAGCAGCGCCAGGAATCCGGCCAAGGTCCATCGGGCGGCCACGCGGCCACGCCACCCCCACCAGCGATGGCCCAGCAATAACGTCAGCGCCGCGCACCACGACAGAATTGTGAAGACCGTCTTGTGATCAAAGCGCAGCCATCCATACCCACGATTCAGGCTCACCATCACTCCAGAGATCAGCGTGAACGTGATCAGCACAAACCCAATGAAGACCACACGCACCAACATCTGGTCCAGGCCAATGAGCGGAGGCAACCCCTGCCACCAACCGGGCTTGTCGATTGAAAAGTTCTTGGTCTGATGCAGGGCTCGTTCCATGGCAATCATCATCAACGCGCTGGCCGCGGCCAAGGTAAAGGTGCTGTAGGCCAGCATCGCGAGCAAGAGATGGGCCCGAAACAGACCGTCGACCGAACTCGTGAGCAAACGGCCGGGGAAAAATAAAGGCAACACCACGGCCGCAGTCGCGACCAGAAAAATTCCACGCGTGATGGGCGGCAAACGCTGAAACCAAGACTCGACCCAGAGCAACAACACCGCCAGCCACAGGGTCCAAGAAATGGACACGGCAAACCCGAACTGCAGGCCCTCGCGTGAGAACCAATTGGGGAGCAAGGAGGCGCCGTGCAGGGCCAATACGAGGAGCAACACGGCCTGACCCAGGCGGGAGGAGAGACTGAGCGTGCCCTCTGAGGCGCCCGCCCGATGCACCCACACCAGGCCGAGGTAGCCCACGGCCGCCAATACGGTCCCCGCGCCGTAAAATGATCCATCCATAGAGAGGCAGTGTAGCGCAGCATGCTTGAAAACCTAACCGAACGCCTGGCCAGAGTCGTTAAAACCATCAAAGGTGAAGCGCGCCTGACCGAGGCCAATACGCAGGAGATGTTGCGCGAGGTGCGTCTGGCACTGCTCGATGCCGACGTGGCCTTGCACGTCGTGAAGGACTTCATCGCTCGGGTCAAGGAAAAGGCGATGGGCCAAGAGGTCCAGAGCAGCCTGACGCCAGGACAGGCGCTCGTGGGCGTCGTGCATCGCGAGCTGGTGGCCCTGATGTCCGGCGAGGGCGATCCCAGTGGGCTGCGCATGCACCTGAACCTGGCCACTGCGCCACCGGCCATTGTGCTGATGGCCGGACTGCAGGGCGCGGGCAAGACCACCACCGTGGGCAAACTGGCGAAGTGGTTGCGTGAGACCCAGAAGAAAAAGGTGCTCACCGTCTCGTGCGACGTGTACCGGCCGGCGGCCATTGAGCAACTGCGTCTGGTGTCCGAGCAGGCCGGAGTGGACTGTTATCCCACGCCCGCCGATGCATCACCGTTAACGATCGCTCGGGCAGCGGTCGACCATGCCAAACGTCATTTGCATGATGTGCTGTTGGTGGACACGGCAGGCCGGCTCGCGATCGACGAGGCCATGATGCGCGAAATCGCCGAGCTGCACACCACATTAGCGCCAATCGAGACTTTGTTTACCGTTGACGCCATGCAGGGGCAGGACGCCGTGCGCACGGCTCAGGCGTTCAACGCCACGATTCCACTCACGGGGGTCGCGCTGACCAAAGTCGATGGCGACGCCCGCGGCGGTGCGGTCCTCTCGGTGCGGGCGGTCACCGGCTGCCCCATCAAATTCGTGGGCACCTCGGAAAAAATAGACGGCCTGGAGGCCTTTGATGCCGACCGTATGGCCAACCGCATTCTGGGCATGGGCGACATCCTCGCCATCGTGGAGCAGGCCCAGAAAACAGTGGACCTGCAGTCGGCCCAGAAGATGGCCGACAAACTCAAATCCGGTGCACGCTTTGATTTGAACGACTTCAAGATGCAGATTGGGCAGATGCGCAACATGGGGGGGCTGTCCTCACTGGTCGATAAGCTACCGGCCCAGATGCAACATGCCGCCAAAGGGGCGGACTTATCGGCTGCCGAAAAATCCATTCCGCGAATGGAAGGGATCATTAACGCGATGACCCCGAAGGAGCGCCAACATCCGGAACTGCTGAAGGCCAGCCGTAAGCGCCGAATCGCCACTGGTTCAGGCGTCTCGGTGCAGGAGGTCAATCGACTGCTCCATCAGTTTGAACAGATGCAGGACATGATGAAGAAGATGCAAAAAGGCGGGCTGGCAAAAATGATGCGGGCCATGGGCGCCATGAAGGGGATGGGCGGGATGCCGGGAATGGGTGGATTTGGAAAACGGTAAGTCCACGACGGGCGGTGGCGGGTCGCTGCCCGAGGACAGGATCGGTGGCGGGTTGCTCGCAGCCCTGCTGGTGATCACCCTGGTCAATGTATTTGTTCGTTATTTCACCGACCAATCGTTTGCTTGGACCGAGGAGATTTCGAGCGTTCTGATGTTGGTGCTCTGCCTGGCCGGCAGTGCGTCGGCCATCGCACGCGACAGTCATATACGTGTGGAGTTTTTCTTTGACGCCGGAGGGCCGGTCCGTCGACAACGGTTCGCGAAATTCTCCGCCATCGCCAACACCCTCTTTTTTCTGGTGCTGGGACTACTTTCCGCCCAGATGGCCTGGGATGAATTCCGATTCGGCGACACCTCGCCCGCCATTGGCGTGCCGAAATGGTGGTACTCCATCTGGCTGCCGATCTTTTGCGGCATTCTGTGCGCGCGCTCCATTGAACGGTTCCGTCGCCAAGATCGCCTCACTCACCACGACCCAGGCACTGGCAGTCTATGATCGGCGGGCTGTTATTCGGGCTTTTCGTGGTGCTGATGCTGGCCGGCGTGCCCATCGGTGTCGCACTGGGCATCGGGGCAGCGGCGGCGATCGCATTGGCCAATCTCGATACGGCCACCTTCGGGCTCTTGGCCGTGCCCCAAAACTTCTACGCCTCACTGACGAAATATCCTTTGCTGGCGCTCCCCATGTTCGTGTTGGTGGGATCCATCTTTGACCGCTCCGGTGTCGCACAGCGCCTGGTCAATCTGGCCATCGCCATTATCGGACGCGGGCCAGGGATGCTTCCGGTCGTGGCGATTGCCGTGGCCATGTTCCTGGGCGGCATTTCCGGATCCGGGCCGGCCAATGCAGCCGCCGTAGGCGGTGTCATGATCGCCGCAATGGCACGGTCAGGATACCCCGCCGCGTTTTCGGGTTCGGTCATCGGCGCCGCCGCGTCCACCGATATTTTGATTCCACCATCCATCGCACTGATTGTGTACAGCATCCTGATGCCGGGGGCCTCCGTGCCTGCGCTTTTTGCAGCCGGCATGATTCCAGGGGTTCTGGTCGGGCTCGCGTTAATGGTGCCCGCCGTCTGGTTATCCCGTCGCCACGGATTTGGTGCTCACGACGCCCATGAACCACGCCCTCCGCTGCTGCGCAGTCTGCGCGACGCATCGTGGGGGCTCGCGGCCCCGGCATTAATTCTCGGGGGCATGCGACTGGGATGGTTCACACCCACCGAAGCCGCAGCGGTGGCCGTTGGCTATGGGCTGTTGGTCGGCATGGTGATTCATCGCACGATCGCGTGGCGTGATCTCGGACCGATTTTCCGAGAAGCGGCAGAACTATCCGCCGTCATTCTGATGATCATCGGACTGGCCTCGATCTTCGCCTATTCCCTATCGACGCTGTCCATCATTGACCCCATCGCCAAGACCATTCTCTCCAGTGGCATTCCCAGCACGGCGGCGCTGACCTGCATTGTGATACTGCTGCTCGTCGTTGGAATGTTCCTGGATGGGGTCTCGATCTTCCTGATCTTTGTGCCACTGCTCACACCATTTGTGCGCGCCTATGGCTGGGATCCCGTATGGTTTGGTATTCTGATGACGATGATGGTGGCGGTCGGCCAGTTCACGCCGCCGTTGGCCGTCAACCTGATGGTCTCGTGCAAAATGGCCAACGTCTCGATCGAGCAGACATTTCCGTGGGTCTGGTGGTTTGTGGCAGCGGTGTTGGTGGCCGTCGCTGCGATCATCGTGGCCCCGGGACTGGCGCTCTGGCTGCCCAGATCGATGGGCTATTAGAAAAAGAATCGCGTTTTAAACAAAAAGGAGTGGTTCACATGATGGTGTTGATACATTCGATGGCACGACGACTTGTCGTGATCGGCACGGCGCTGGGCCTGTGCATGGGCGTGGCCCACGCGCAGCAGCAGGCATTACCCGCCGGCTACAAAGCCGAATACAAATTGTCCGTGGTGTTGGGCAACGCCTTCCCTTGGGGCAAGGGCGGCGACATTTGGGCGGACCTGGTGCGTGAGCGCACGAAAGGGCGTATCAATATCAAGATGTATCCGGGCACCTCCCTGGTGGGCGGCGACCAGACCCGCGAATTCACCGCCATTCGTCAGGGTGTGATCGACCTGGCCATTGGTTCTTCGATCAACTGGTCCCCCCAAGTCAAAGAGCTCAATCTCTTCTCCCTGCCCTTTCTGGTCAAGGACTTTAAATCGATTGATGCACTGACGGGTGGCGAGGTCGGCAAGGATATGTTTGCGACGCTGGAAAAAGCCGGCGTCGTGCCATTGGCCTGGGGAGAAAACGGTTTTCGTGAGCTATCCAACTCCAAACGCGAGATCCGCACACCGGCCGATTTGAAAGGCATGAAGATCCGCGTGGTGGGCTCCCCCCTCTTTATCGACATGTTCACGGCGCTCGGGGCTAACCCGGTGCAGATGAGCTGGGCCGACACCCAGCCCGCACTCGCGTCCGGCGCGGTCGATGGCCAGGAAAATCCTCTGACGATTTTTACCGCCGCCAAACTCCACACCGTGGCGCAAAAGCATCTGACCATGTGGGGTTACATGGTGGATCCGTTAATCTTCGTGGTGAACAAGGAGGTGTGGAACAGCTGGACGGCGGAAGATCGTGAGATTGTCCGTAAGGCGGCGATCGACGCCGGCAAGCAGGAAATTGCAATCGCCCGAACCGGTTTGGTCGAATCCGGCAAACCGCTGCTCAAGACCATCGAAGGCCTGGGCGTAAAAGTCACGACACCCAGCGCGGCAGACCGCGATGCGTTCGTGAAAGCAACACGCGGTGTTTACGACAAGTGGAAGTCACAGATCGGAGCGCCGCTGGTGGATAAGGCCGAGAAGACTCTCGCCTCGGTCAAGTAAGACCCGGCGCACAAACCGTCGTGACCGTCTTCTACGCGGTCACGGTTCACCCGCACCAAAAAAACGCCCGACTCGTCGGGCGTTTTCGATGGGTCAAGCACGGTGTGCTCACCGATGCGTCCATCGCGGATGTCGCTTGTTCAGAAAGGCGTCAAGGCCTTCCTGGTTGTCCGCCAGCAGCATATTGCAGGCCATCGTATCGCCGGTCATGGCATAGGCGCCCGACAGGTTCTTGTCCATCTGTTGATAAAACGCTTTCTTGCCCATTGCGATCACCGCCGCACTCTTGGAGGCGATGCGCTCCGCGAGGTGACGGGTCTCCGCCTCGAGCCGATCCGCGGGCACCACCCGATTCACCAAGCCCCACTCCAATGCGGTTTCAGCGGTAATCGGTTCACCCAACAGCAACATCTCCATTACGCGCTTGCGTCCGATATTGCGCGCCACGCCCACGGCCGGGGTGGAGCAGAAAAGGCCGACATTGACGCCGGGTAGCGCAAACTTCGCGTCGCTCGCCGCCACGGCCAGATCGCACATGGACGTGAGCTGACAGCCGGCCGCCGTGGCAATACCGTGGACTTGGGCAATCACCGGTTGTGGCAGCTGGGTCATCCGGATCATCAGATCGCTACAGCTCTCGAACATGGCGTTTAACCAGGCCTCGCTGCGATTTGCCTGCATTTCCTTCAGGTCGTGACCCGCACAAAAACCGCGACCGCCTCCTTTAAGAATCACCACGCGCGTGGAGGAGTCACGGGCGATCACCTCCAACAGGTCTACCATGGCGGTAATCATCCCGGCCGATAACGGATTAAAGCGATCGCCACGATTCATGGTGAGCGTGGCGATCCCATCACGGTCCTCACGCAGTACAAACGGTTGATCCGGTGCATTCATGCTCGATCTCCTCTCGTCATCAGTGCCCGCACAGCGGACAGGACATCCCCTCGCGCACACGTTGATGCCACCATACCCTGGCGCTTGAGCAGTTCCAGCTGGCCTTCCTTCAAGGAACGTTCACCCACAGTGACGCGCACGGGCACACCAATCAGTTCCCAATCGGCAAACATCGCACCGGGACGCTCATCGCGATCATCCAAGGCCACGTCAATATTGGCGGCCAAGAGTTCCTGATAAATCGCGTCACTTTCCTGTTGGACTAAGGCCGACTTGGCGGCACCCACCGGACAGACCACCACCTCAAAGGGCGCAATGGCGGTCGGCCACACGATGCCCTTGTCGTCATGGTTCTGCTCAATGGCTGCGCCAACAATTCGGGTCACGCCAATGCCATAACAGCCCATCTCCATCAGTGCGGGCTTGCCGGTCTCATCAAGATAGGTGGCCTTCATGGCTTCGGAATACTTACTGCCCAGGTAAAACACATGTCCGACTTCGATGCCCCGCTGAATGGCGAGCAACCCTTTTCCATCCGGGGAGGGATCCCCTTCGCGCACGTTACGAATATCGGCCACGAAAGCGGGCTCCGGAAGATCGCGTCCCCAGTTCACGCCACGACGGTGGTGATCCCACTGATTGGCGCCCGTGACGAAATCGTTCATGTTGGCCACCGTTCGATCGGCCACCACAGTCACCGACGCGGGCACGCCGACCGGACCAAGAAAGCCGGGTTTGCAACCGAAGTGGATCTCGATTTCCTCGGCCGTGGCAAACCGAAAACCATGATTTAACCCTGGCACTTTGCCCGCTTTCACCTCGTTCAGATCATGATCGCCCCGCAAGAGCAGGCACCAGATCCGGGTGGTCACGTTATCGCCGCGTTCATTTTGAGTGTCCGTGGCCAGCACAATCGACTTCACCGTGGACGTCAGAGCGATACCCAGCAATGCGGCGACCTCCGCACAAGTGGATTTGCCCGGCGTGGGCACGATCTGCATGGACTCCGTGGCCGCGCCGCGTGTGGCGATCAAGGGCAGTCCCTCGGCCAGTTCAATATTGGCGGCGTAGTCAGAATTCGGGCAATAGACGATGGCATCTTCGCCGGTGTCCGCAATCACCTGAAACTCGTGGGAGCGCGAACCACCGATCGCACCGGTATCGGCCGCCACGGCACGGTAGGTCAGACCCAGTCGATCAAAGATGCGGCAGTAGCACTGAAACATGATGTCATAGCTCTTCTCGGCACCGGCCACATCACGATCAAACGAGTAGGCATCCTTCATCGTGAACTCGCGGCCACGCATCACACCAAAACGCGGGCGGCGTTCATCACGAAACTTGGTCTGAATGTGATAGAAGTTTTTCGGCAGCTGCCGCCAGCTCTTTAACTCCTGGCGGGCAATATCCGTGATGACCTCTTCCGATGTGGGTTGGATCGCAAAATCACGGCCATGCCGATCCTTCACGCGCAGCAGCTCCGGGCCCATCTTGTCCCAGCGCCCGGTTTCCATCCAGAGTTCCGCCGGCTGCACCAGGGGCATGAGCAGCTCAATGGCGCCGGACGCATTCATCTCCTCTCGAATGATGGCTTCGACTTTACGAATCACCCGCAATCCCAAAGGCATGTAGTTATAGATGCCGGCTCCGAGTCGGCGGATCATGGAGGCACGCAACATCAACTTATGGCTGATGACCTCGGCGTCCGACGGGTCTTCTTTCAGGGTCTGGAAATGAAAGCGGGAAATGCGCATAAAAGCCCTCTTATAATCCCTGCAATTCTATGATTAATTACCCCGCCTGATCCCAACCCCACTCCCATGCTGGATGAACACGGATACCGGCCCAATGTCGGCATCGTTCTGATCAATGACAAGCGTCAGGTCTTCTGGGGCAAGCGTGTGCGCGAGCATTCCTGGCAGTTTCCGCAAGGCGGCATCAAATCGGGTGAGGATCCCGAGCAGGCCATGTACCGCGAACTCGAAGAGGAGACCGGCCTCAAACCGCATCATGTGGAAATCATTGGGCGTACGCGAGACTGGCTTCACTACGATGTACCCGAGCGCTGGGTGCGCCGGGAATGGCGTGGGCACTATCGCGGCCAAAAACAGATCTGGTTTCTACTCAAGATGCTTGGCCAGGACTCGGATGTGACGCTCAAATGCGATTTCGAGAAACCGGAGTTTGATGCCTGGCGTTGGCATGACTTTTGGATTCCGTTGGACTCCGTGATCGAATTTAAGCGTGGGGTCTACAAATCAGCGCTTGATGAACTCTCCCGGTTCATTTTTACCGAGGATGAACTCGTTCGGATGCATCGGCTCGCCACGGAGACCTTCACCCAGGCCGTGGATCAGGCGGTGGAAGCCGGCCTGCAGATCGCCACGGCCATGATGGGCGGGGCGCAGAAAAAAGACCGTTAACGCTCCGTCTGCGGAGCATGGATCGCGACGAAACGCGTACCACGGCGATCCTCCACGATCACCGTCTGATCACGGCTCGATCAGAATCAGGTTATCCCGATGAATCAGTTCGGTTTCCTCGATGAATCCGAGAATCGCTTCAATCTCGTGGGATGGTCTACGCAGAATTCGTCGGGCATCCGAGGCTCCATAGTTCACGAGTCCGCGGGCGATTTCACGGCCATCCGGTGTCATACAGGCCACGACATCACCGCGCTCAAATTCGCCATCGACTGCGGCGACCCCAATGGGCAGTAAGCTCTTGCCCTGCTCTAGCAGGACTTTAACCGCACCGGCATCTAATGTAAGTCGCCCGCGCAACTGCAACTGATCGGCCATCCACTGCTTCTTCGCAGCGATCGGTGCCAGATCGGCCGCCAAACAGGTGCCGACGGACTCCCCGGCCGCTAAGCGCAACAACACGTCGGATTCACGGCCACTGGCAATCACGGTGGCCGCTCCGCTACGGGCGGCGCGCTGCGCGGCGCGGACTTTGGTCACCATCCCACCCTTGCCAATCCCGCTGCCCGCACCGCCGGCCATGGCCATCCACTGGGGATCCATGGCCTGACCGAATTCCACCAAAGTGGCCGATGCGTCCTTGCGCGGATCCGCTGTGAACAACCCCTCTTGATCCGTGAGAATCACCAACACATCGGCCTCGATCAGATTCGTGACCAAGGCCCCCAAGGTGTCGTTATCACCGAGTTTGATCTCGTCGGTCACGACCGTATCGTTTTCGTTAATGATCGGCACCACCCCGTACTGAAGCAAGGTGTGTATGGTCGATCGGGCGTTGAGGTAGCGACGCCGATCGGCGATGTCCTCATGGGTCAGCAGAATCTGCGCGGTTTTCAAGCGCCACTTGGAAAATCCGGATTCGTAGGCCTGGGCCAAACCCATCTGGCCCACGGCCGCAGCGGCCTGCAGTTCATGAATCTCATGCGGGCGCGACACCCATCCCAAGCGTTTCATCCCCTCGGCAATCGCGCCGCTGGACACCAACAAGACCTCGCGGCCCTGCGCGCGCAAGCCGGCGATCTGTGCCGCCCAACGGGCAATGGCCTCGGGATCGATGCCCTTGCCCCCATCGGTCACCAGGCTGGAGCCGATTTTGACCACCCACCGTTGGGCCGATCGCACCAGGCGTCGTTCCTGACTCTTAGGATTCGACACGATCGGTCTCCTGATCGACAAACCGCACGTCCGGTGTCGCCGATTCGATCTCGGCAATACGCTGCGCATCGAGCCAGCGTTGAATCTCGCGCATCAGATCGTCACTTCCTTCACGCGTCACGCCGGACACACTATATCCCGGCGCCTTCGTGCGCAGGGTTTTCAGCAGCGCATTCAGAATGACGTCCCGGTCTGCCACCGGAATCAGATCGATTTTGTTGAGCACGATCCACCGGGGCTTTTTTGCCAGCGCCGCGTCGTAACGCTTGAGCTCTGCCACCAAAGATTTGATCTCGGCCGCCAATCGCTTCACGAGGGACGAACGCCCCTCGTCGGACATCGCGTCACTGCCCGGCGGACAGATGTCCACAATGTGCAGCAACAAACGCGTCCGCTGCAGATGGCGCAGAAACTGATGCCCCAATCCTGCCCCCTCCGCCGCGCCTTCAATCAATCCCGGAATGTCCGCCATGACAAAACTGCGGGCGGGACCCGTGCGCACCACACCAAGATTCGGATGCAGGGTCGTGAACGGGTAATCGGCGATCTTTGGCCGGGCATTCGAGCAGGCCGCAATCAGTGTGGACTTGCCGGCGTTGGGAAGGCCCAGCAGCCCCACATCGGCCAACACCTTTAACTCCAGCTTCAGCCGACGGTGTTCCCCCTCCGTGCCCTTGGTCGCCTGACGCGGCGCGCGGTTGGTGCTCGACTTGAAATGGAGATTGCCCAGTCCGCCGCGGCCGCCTTTCGCGAGCACGACTTCCTGAGCGTCCATGGACAGATCCGCGATCAGCTCTCCCGACTCGGCATCGGTGATCACCGTGCCCACGGGCATGCGCAGCACAATGTCTTCGGCCGCCGCGCCATAACGATCGGACCCCTGGCCATGCTCACCGCCTTTGGCCCGATGAAGCCGGGCATACCGGTAATCGATCAGTGTGTTGATGTTGCGATCGGCAACGGCGAGGACCGAACCGCCGCGGCCCCCATCCCCGCCACTGGGGCCACCCTTGGGGATAAATTTCTCGCGACGAAACGCCACAATGCCGTTGCCGCCATTGCCCGCATGCACCTCAATCGTTGCTTCGTCTATAAATTTCATCAATAAAAAAGCCCCGCTTTTTAGGCGGGGCTTTTCTTATTCTGTCGCGAAAAGGGCTTAGTCCGCCAACACACTGACCGTGGAACGGTTCAATGGGCCGCGCACTGCAAACTTCACTTTTCCATTGGTCAAGGCAAACAAGGTATGGTCTTTGCCCATCCCCACGTTCTCACCCGCATGGAACTGGGTGCCACGCTGGCGCACGATGATGCTGCCCGCGGCGATCTGCTCACCCCCAAATACCTTCACGCCCAAACGTTTTGCCTCTGAGTCACGACCATTTCGCGTACTGCCGCCGCCTTTTTTCTGTGCCATTTTGCTTGCTTACTTCTTGATATCGGTAATGTTGAGTTCCGTGTAATTCTGACGGTGCCCTTGGGTCTTGGCGTAATGCTTACGACGGCGATGCTTAAAAATACGCACTTTGTCGTGCCGTCCATGGGAGACCACGGTGGCCTGCACGGACGCGCCTTGGACCCGGGGGGCGCCCACCACCACGGCATCGCCCTCGCCGACGGCGAGCACCTGGTCGAGCACGACCTGGCTGCCCACATCGGCATTGAGGCTTTCCACTTTGAGAGTCATTCCGGGACTCACACGGTATTGCTTGCCCCCGGTTTTAATTACGGCGTACATGGCGAACCTTTGCTGTTGCGTTGGTGTTCGATTAGGGAAGGCACCGTCACCAAAGCGCGATGCCGTTCTCGAGAACCCGAGACTTTAGAGCTAAGTCACTGTTTTGTCAAATGATTCTGGCTCCACACGCCCTGTCCGATCAATGCCGAAGGCCGTTGCGGTCGATGTCATAATTTCACCGGTGAATGCCATTGTTTCCCCCATTGCCCCGGACCCCCAGTCGCCCCACGGGGCGGCCGGTCCCCAGACCATCGTCTCCCGGGAGATGGCCCAGGTGGACCAGGTCATCCGCGACCGGCTCACCTCCGATGTGGTGTTGATCGGCCAGATCTCCGAATACATCATCCAAAGCGGAGGGAAAAGAGTACGCCCTGCTCTACTGCTCATGGTTTCCGGTGCAATGAGTGCTCACTTACAAAAAACTGGCGCTCCCGCCGTCAAACTCTCGGCCGACCGTGCCGCCACCATGGCCGCCGTGGTGGAATTTATCCATACCGCGACCCTGTTGCATGACGATGTGGTGGACGAGTCCGGACTGCGCCGCGGCCGGCCGACGGCCAACGTGCTATTCGGTAACGCCGCGAGCGTTTTGGTCGGAGACTTCTTATACTCCCGCGCCTTCCAGATGATGGTGGAAGTCGGGGTGCCCGACGTGATGGCGGTGATGGCGGAAAGTACGAACATCATCTCCGAGGGCGAGGTGCTGCAGCTGATGAACTGCCAGGACCCCGATGTCACCGAAGAGCGCTACCTGCAGGTGATCCGATTCAAGACCGCCAAATTATTCGAGGCGGCGGCCAAGGTGCCCGCCGTACTCGCCCAGGCCCCGCCCGCCGTCATGGAGGGTTGTGCCGCCTACGGCCGACACCTTGGAACCGCATTCCAGCTCATTGACGACGCATTGGATTACGCCGGCTCCGAAGCCGAGATCGGAAAGCGCCTGGGCGACGATCTGCGTGAGGGCAAGCCGACCCTACCGCTCATCCGGGTCATGGCCAGCGGCACCTTCGCGGAGCGGCAACTGGTGCGCAGTGCGATCACCGATCCGGACGAGGCCCGGTTCGAAGCTGTCGTCGCCGCGATCCATCGGACCGGGGCCATGCAGTACACCCTCGACTGCGCGCGCCGCGAATGCGAGCTGGCCCGATCGGCACTGTCGACCCTGCATGATTCGACCCATAAACAGGCGTTGCTGGACCTGCTCACGTTCGTACTGGAGCGGAAGCATTAGCGCATGAAAGACCCGTTACCACGTCGTGACGCGCGTCCATACCGCAGATCACATGGTCGGTTCTGATAGACTGCCGGCTTCATTTCGGGGTGTAGCTCAGCCTGGTAGAGTACTGCGTTCGGGACGCAGGAGTCGGAGGTTCGAATCCTCTCACCCCGACCAGAAAAAAGGGCGATCGGATTGAATCAGCTGCCGCTCTGGACCCACCTTATCGCCATCATTGTGCTGTTGCTAATCTCGGGCTTTTTCTCGATTTCTGAGACCAGCATGATGGCGGTCAATCGATACCGTCTGCGGCACCTCGCCCAACAGGGCAAGGGTGGTGCCAAACGCGTGCTCGGCTTACTCCATCAAACCGACCGCTTGCTGGCCACAATTTTGCTGGGCAATAACGTGGTGAACTCCGCGTTAACGGCGTTGGTCACGGCATTGGCCATTCAGTCCTTTGGTAACAATGACACCGTGCTGGCCACCGCAACCGGTGCCGTGGCCTTCGCCATCATCGTATTTGCAGAAATCACTCCCAAGATCGTGGGGGCCAGCCGTCCCGAACCGATCGCGATGGCCACCAGCCTGGTGCTGGCGCCCCTGGTGCGCTTTGGTTATCCCTTGGTCGTGGTGGTCAACAGCGTGGTGTCCGGTCTCTTGCGGGTGCTGGGCCTGAAAAAATTAACCGAGACCCCGTCCGGCAACCAGGCCATGTCCCCACAGGAACTGCGAACGGCGATTCTGGAATCCACCCGCATGATCCCCGCCAAGCATCGCTCCATCATGCTGAACTTATTTGACATCGAGGACCTGACCGTCGACGACGTTATGATCCCCCGCAGCCGCATTGAAGCACTCGATCTCGAGTCCGATCCACAGGCGCTCATCGACCAGCTCTCGACCTGCTTTCATAACAAGCTGCCCGTGTTTGAAGGAGATATTCACAACATCATTGGAATTCTCCATGTGCGCAAAGCCCTCGCCCTCGTGTCGCGCGAAACGCTGACCCAGGAGTCCATCCGTGAGCACCTGATTGAGCCCTACTTTGTGCCCAGCGGCACGCCGCTGTTCACTCAGATGCAGTACTTCCAAGAAAATAAACAACGCATCGCCCTGGTGGTGGACGAATACGGTGAAATCGAAGGGCTGGTCACCTTGGAAGATATTGTCGAGGAGCTCGTGGGCGAGTTCACGACCCATGCACCGGGCACAGCACCGAGCGGGTTGACCTGGGACCACGATGGCAGTGTGATTGTCGATGGCACATCACCGGTGCGCGAGTTGAATCGACGGCTGGGCATCGCACTTCCCATCGACGGTGCCCGCACGCTGAACGGGTTACTGTTAGAAACCCTGCAAGAACTTCCAGACGCCCATGTGTCCGTCAAAATCTGCGATGTGCCGATGGAAATTCTGCAGACCCAGGGCCGTCTGATTCGACGCGTGCGCCTGATGCGACCAACCCTTCAATCGGAATAGCCTCCGGTGGTCTGGCAGGCGGCACTCCTTGTCGGCACCAGCGCGGTGAGCCTGCCGTTATGGTGCCAATGGGGCGCACGCGACATCGTGCGATGGATTGGCCAAGAGGCAGCCCACACCTTGCGACGCGTGCCATCCAACGCCTGGTGGGTGACCATCGTGGCCAGCATCCTCATCGCCGGCCTGACACCCGATCGTGTTCACGATGCACCGTGGGCCATCATGACCGCGATGCTGCTTTCCCTCGTTGTGGCGTTGGCGCGCCTTGACCTGGCCTGTCGGCTCCTGCCCGATGCACTGACCATGATGTTGATGACGCTCGGTCTACTGTCCACTGTCATCCTCGACCACATCGATGTGATGGACAGTCTCATCGGCGGACTGACCGGCTATGCTGGACTATGGTGCCTGCGGTGGGCGGCCCAACGATGGCGCGCTCATGAAGGCCTTGGGCGCGGGGATCTGTTCATGACCGCCGGTATGGGGACCTGGCTGGGATGGCAGATGCTGCCGGTAGCGCTGTTGATCGCGAGCGCCACGGCCCTGATCGGAACGATGCTGTTACGCGCCATCACGCGACCGCCACCGACTGCCGAACATTCGGATGCCATCGGTGCCCGTTGGTGGCATCAGGAAATCCCCTTTGGGCCCGCTCTGGGCGTTGGGCTGTGCCTGGCGTGGTGGCATCTTGGCTAATCGCATCGTCATACTGACCGGCGGCATTGGATCCGGGAAAAGTCTTGCCGCCGACCTCTTTGCAACGCTCGGGGTATCGGTGGTGGATGCCGACGAGCTCTCGCACCGGCTGTCCGGCCCGAACGGTGCCGCCATCCCGGAGATCCGCACGGCATTTGGCCCGGAGGTCATCGCCCCGGACGGTGGTATGGATCGGGCGGCGATGCGTGAGCGAGTATTCCATCATCCGGCCGATCGGCAACGGCTTGAACGCATCTTGCACCCTAAAATCCAGGCCCTGGCCGCTGCAGAACTGGCCAGCGCGTCCGGCCCATATGCCCTTTATGTGGTGCCCCTTTGGACAGAGCAACGCGCGGACAACCCGTCGTCCATTACCCCCCATGCCGTGATCGTGGTCGACTGCCCCGAGAGCACTCAACTGGAGCGGGTGATGCAACGCAGTCCGCTGAGCCGCGAACAGGTCCAGGCCATCATGGCCGCACAGGCCTCACGCCAGCAACGACGGGCCATTGCCGATCACGTGTTGACCAACGCAGGTCCCATCGATGAACTCGCCCGACAGGTGCGATCCCTGCACGGGCGCTTAATTCAGCCATAATTGCGCGATGAGTGATCCGACCGTGACCGCCATTGCTGCCCCCCCGGGCTGGATGACCTTTGAGTTTCCTTGTAATGAGCGCATTCGATCACTGCTTCGCATCGAAAGCCTAGCCAAGCGCTGTCATGAATTCACCCGCCAGACGTCGACCACGGCCCATACCGCGGCCTTGTGGTCCGTGTTTGAACTCTTTGATCTTGTTGGTGGCCGGGGCGATATCAAGTCCGAACTGCTGCAAGAACTCGAACGTCAACGCGGACGGTTAAATCAGTTCGCGGGAAAACCAGGAGTCTCCAACGAGGCGCTCGAGGAACTTCTGAATCGAATCGCACAGATCTTCAATGACCTCTCGGCCGCCCAGACGCGTCTTGGGCAGCACATTGCAGAACATGAATGGCTGCAGCTCGTCAAAGGACGCTTCGGAATACCCGGGGGGATCTGCGAATTTGATGTGCCGTCGCTGCATGTCTGGCTTCATCGTTCAGCCGATGTGCGACAGGCGATGCTCCACGCGTGGTTGGGCACGCTGCAACCGGTGTTCGATGGCGTGGACGTGGTGCTGCGATTGTTGCGTGAGGGCACCCAACCCGACTCCTACCTGGCCACGCGCGGCTATTTCGAGTTATCGATGGACGGCCGACAGATCCAGATCATTCGCGTGGCGGTGCCCAAACAACCGGAAGTCGTAGCGGAAATCAGCGCAAATAAATACGTGGTGTCGGTTCGCTTTCGGCAGCCGGATTCCTCGATGCACCTGAAGGCCATTGAGCAGGACATTCCTTTCCAGCTCACCTTGTGTAATTTCTAACGATCCGATCACGTCGGCCGGAGTGAAGGCCCCGTGCGGGCCGTCAAACCAATGCGGTCCAATAACGGCACGCTGGCGGGCAGCACCGGATACGGCCACGCCTCGCCCGGACGCACCCAGACGATCTGTTGACGCTCCAGTGGTTGCGGATTGCCAAGCCACGACGTCACCCAATAAAAATGAAGATCGACATGGGCATGTGCGTAATCGTGCGATACCGTCCAGGCCGGGTGATGCGTCGTGACCACGACACCAATCTCCTCCTGAAGCTCACGTTGCAGGGCCTGCGCGGCCGTCTCATGGGATTCCACTTTTCCCCCCGGGAACTCCCAGTAGCCCTCATAGACTTTTTGACACGGACGTGAAGTCATCAGCACAGCACCGTCGTCTCGACGCATCAATCCCACCACGACCGCGACACGCGCCGCGCTGGTGTTCAATGCCGTCCTGCCCAGTCCCGGGCGAAATGCAGGGCGACACGCCCTGAACGTGATCCGCGTTCCAACGCCCACTGCAGTGCCGGCTGTCGTGCCGCCGCTTGACTGGCGGCATCACAACCGAATTCCGTGAGCCAATGGGTCACGATGTCCAGGTAATCCTGCTGATTAAAACTGTAAAACGATACCCACAAACCAAAACGCTCTGAGAGTGAGACTTTTTCTTCGACACTTTCGCCGGGGTGGATCTCGCCATTGGCCTCGTAGCGGGTTTCCAGGTTCTCCCGCATATGCTCGGGCATCAGGTGCCGACGGTTTGACGTGGCATACACCAGAAGATTCTCGGACTGGGCGGCCACGGATCCGTCCAACACGGTTTTCAGCGCCTTATAGCCGGCGTCACCCGTTTCAAACGACAGGTCATCACAAAACACGATGAATCGGTATGGCTGATGGGCGACCGCCTCCACGATGCGCGCCAGATCCAAGAGGTCTTGCTTTTCGACCTCGATTAATCGCAGTCCTTGATCGGCGAATTCCGTCAGGCAGGCCCTCACCAACGACGACTTGCCCGTGCCGCGGGCTCCCGTCATCAGCAGATTATTGGCGGGCTTTTGCGCCAGAAATTGGCGCGTGTTCTGTTCGATGAGCTGACGTTGGCGCTCGATGTGCTGAAGATCCGAAAAACGAATCGACGCAAAATGCCGAACCGGTTCTAAGTAGGATACGTGCCCCAATAGGGTCGACCGCCGCACCCATCGGAAGGCGTGGGTGGTCGCGAAATCCGGCGGCGGGGGAATGGCCGGAAGGTAGGCGTTCAACTTGGCTAAGAGTTCGTTCATGATCGGTAGTCCGCATTGATCGATACGTACTCATGGGATAAATCGCAGGTGTACACCGTGGCCTGCGCCTCTCCGCGCATCAAGGCCACGGTCACCGTGATCTCGGGTTGCTGCATCACCCGCTGTCCGTCGGTCTCGGTATAGGCGCTCGCCCGCCCACCATGTTCCGCCACCAGGACATCATCGAGAAACACCCGAATGGGCGTCACCTCTAAACCGGGCACGCCACTGTAACCAATGGCCGCAAGAATGCGCCCCAGATTGGGGTCGCTGGCGAAGAATGCGGTTTTCACCAAGGGCGAGTGGGCAATCGCGTAGGCCACCTGCCGTGCCTCATCGCGGGACCGCGCCTCGGTCACGCGCACCGTAATGAATTTGGTCGCACCCTCCCCGTCCCGAACGATCGCCTGGGCAAGCCTGCGGCTGACATCGATCAATGCATCGCGAAAAACGGGCCAATCCTGCGCACGCTCCGAATCGAAAACGGCGCCGCTTTGACCCGTCGCAGCGACCACAAAGGAGTCATTGGTGGACGTGTCGCCATCGATCGTAATGGCATTGAAGGACTCGTCGGCAGCGTCTTTCACCAAGGCTGACAGCAGCGACGCCGACACGGCCGCATCCGTGGCCACATAACCGAGCATTGTGGCCATGTTGGGACGAATCATGCCCGCCCCTTTTGAAATTCCGGTCACGGTGACGATCTTTCCCTGCACACGTACTTGCACAGAGGCGGCCTTCGGTTGAGTGTCGGTGGTCATGATGGCCTGTGCCGCATCAAGCCAATGGGCGTGACCAAGTCCCGCACAGGCCTGATCGATGCCCATGCGTAATTTGTCCATCGGAAGATGTTCAAGAATCACCCCGGTGGAAAATGGCAGGACCTGATCGGATGCAATCTGGAGTCTGGCCGACACATGGGCGCAGGTATCGTTGGCATTTTTCAACCCCAGTGCGCCGGTTCCCGCATTGGCGCAGCCCGTATTGACCACCCAGGCACGAATCCCGGGCGTGGTCACCGTGCGTGCAAGATGGGCCTTGCACACCTGCACGGGCGCTGCGCAAAACGCATTCTGCGTGAAGACGCCGGCCACCGTGCTGCCCGTGGCCAATGACACCACCAGGACATCTTTGCGGCCACCTTTGCGAATGCCCGCACTGGCCACCCCCAAGGACACCCCTGCGACAGGATGCAGGTCAGAGGGCTGAGGAACCGGGAGGTTAACCGGCATCGCTGATCATCCCGTGCGCACCATCATCCGGTGCTGGTTCAGGCCAGTCGGCCATGACACTGCTTGTATTTCCTACCGGAGCCGCACGGGCAAGGATCATTGCGGCCCACTTTGGGCTCACTGCGGCGGACCGGCTCCACACCGGCCGGCCCCGACGACTCGGAAGCGTCCGCAATCGGCTGCTGGGCGGCCAAGGCCAGGGCCTCGGGGTCCTCGCCGGACAGGGCCGCCTGGGCATCGAAATCCGGTTTTTGATACTGCACATCGGCCAGCCTGGGGGCCTCGGGCGTGGCCTGTGCCACCTGCTCTGCAGTCTGAACCTCCACACTCAATAGCACCTGTGTCACATCGTGACGAATCTTATCCAGGGTCTGTTCGAACAAGGCAAAGGCTTCGCGCTTGTATTCCTGTTTGGGATTCTTCTGGGCATACCCACGCAAGTGAATGCCCTGCCGCAAATGATCCAATGCGGCCAGATGCTCGCGCCAGGTGGTGTCCATGGCCTGCAGCAATACCGAACGCTCAAAGCCATTGAACGCGTCACGGCCCACCGGGTCGACCTTCATGCGATAAGCCTCATCGGCAGACGTCACCACGAATTGGGCGATATCCTCATCATCGATATCGTCTTGGCGTTGGGCAAACGCGACGACATCAAGCGGCAGACGCCATTCCTCTTTCAGCACCCGGGACAATCCCTCCAGATCCCACTGCTCCTCCACGCTTTCCACCGGAACATGGGCCCGTGTCACCTCGTTCATCATGCCCTGCCGAAGGCTGCCCACCAGTCCGGAGAGATCCTCGCTTTCGAGAATTTCATTGCGTTGGCTGTAAATGATCTTGCGCTGCTCGTTAGCGACATCATCGTATTCAAGCAGCTGCTTACGCATATCGAAGTTTCGGTTCTCCACCTTGCGCTGCGCCGACTCAATCGACCGAGACACCATCCCTGCCTCAATCGGCTCACCGCGCGGTACCCCCAATCGGGCCATGATGGACTTCATGCGATCGCCCGCAAAAATCCTGAGCAGCGGATCGTCCATCGAGAGGTAGAAACGGGATGAACCCGGATCGCCCTGACGTCCCGCACGACCACGCAACTGATTGTCGATACGACGGGACTCGTGCCGCTCTGTGCCGACAATGTGCAGCCCACCCGCTGCGATCACCTGATCATGCAAAGTCTGCCACTCGCTCTTGAGCTGGGCACTGCGTGCCGCGACCTCAGACTCCGACAGCTGGGCGTTGGCGATGAGCGCGTCGATCTGCTTTTCCACATTGCCACCCAACACGATGTCCGTGCCACGACCCGCCATATTGGTGGCGATGGTGATCATCCCCGGCCGTCCCGCCTGGGCCACGATCTCTGCCTCGCGCTGATGCTGTTTGGCATTGAGCACCTGATGGGTGAGCCCGGCCTTGGTCAGCATTCCGGATAGAAGTTCCGAATTCTCAATGGAGGTGGTGCCCACCAGAATGGGCTGATCCCGTTGATGGCGCTCTTGAATGTCACGAAGAATGGCTTCGTATTTTTCTTCCACGGACTGGAAGATCTGGTCTTGAAGATCAAGACGGACCATGGGCCGATGGGTCGGCACCACCACCGTCTCCAGGGCATAAATCTGCTGAAACTCATAGGCCTCGGTATCGGCGGTGCCGGTCATGCCCGATAGCTTTTCGTACATGCGGAAATAATTCTGAAACGTGATCGACGCCAAGGTCTGATTCTCGGCTTCGATCTCCACCGCCTCTTTCGCCTCGATGGCCTGATGCAGCCCCTCGGACCACCGACGTCCCGGCATCAGCCGACCGGTAAACTCATCCACGATCACAATCTTGCCGTTTTGCACCACATAGTGCTGGTCTTTGAAAAACAAGGTCTGGGCACGCAGTGCCGAGTTCAAGTGATGCAACAACGAGATGTGCGCCGGATCATACAAACTGGCCCCTTCTGCCAACAGTCCCATCTCAGCCAGGATCTGCTCGGATTTTTCAAAACCCGCATCGGACATGAACACCTGACGGGATTTCTCATCGACCCAGTAATCACCGGGTGACTCTTCCGTGGCCTGGGGTTGCAAACGGGCCGGCACGGCGTTCAGCACATGATAGAGATCGGTCTGATCATCGGCATGGCCGGAAATAATCAGCGGTGTGCGGGCCTCGTCAATCAGAATGGAATCCACTTCATCGACAATCGCAAACCCAAGGCCGCGCTGCACACGATTGGCCTTGTCGGTCACCATATTGTCCCGAAGATAATCGAAACCGTATTCGTTGTTCGTACCGTAGGTGATGTCGGCCGCATAGGCCGTCTGCTTTTCTGCGTGCTCCAGAGTGGATAGGTTAATGCCCACGGAGAGGCCCAGGAACCGATACAGCTTGCCCATCCAGTTCGCATCGCGTTCGGCCAGATAATCGTTCACCGTCACGACGTGCACACCCTTGCCCGTCAACGCATTCAAATAAGCCGGCAGGGTGGCCATCAGGGTCTTGCCCTCGCCCGTGCGCATCTCGGCAATCTTGCCGTCATGGAGCACCATGCCACCGACCAATTGGACATCAAAGTGGCGCATGCCCAACGTCCGCTTGCCCGCCTCGCGGCACACGGCAAACGCCTCATTGAGCAGGCTGTCCACAGACGCGCCGTCGGCAAGGCGGGATTTAAATTCCTGGGTTTTGGCGCATAACGCCTCATCGGATAAGGCCTGAATCTGGGGTTCCAGGGCATTGATGGCGGCCACGCGTTGGCCGTAGGCTTTGACCAGCCGGTCATTGCGGCTGCCGAAGACTTTTTTAAGCAGATTGTCAATCATGGACCAAAGATTTTACCATTCGGTATGGACGCCAACCCCCTTCAACACATTACGACAGGCCTCTCCCGGGCCAATGAATGGGCGGTAGTGGATCACGCATGGCAGGAGTCCGAAGGCCTGCATGCCGCCCTTCGGGACCTGGTGTCCGCATCGTTGTTGGCCCACGTGGTCCAGGTCCGCCGGGAAGATCCGCCGAAGGGAATTCGCGGCAGTCAGCTCACCGTCGTTGCACACAACACGGCGATCGCTGCAAAACTACGGCTCGCGCTTGCGGATTCGATACCACGCCTTCAGGCCACGGGCTGGGGCATTCAACACATTCGCGTGGTGGCACAACGCATTCAAGACATCACCCCTGTCGCGGCGCCTGCGGCACCACGGCGCACCGACATCCCGGCTTATGCCAAAGAGGCCTTGGGTGCGCTCGCGCGCAGCACGGACAACGAGGCCTTACGGCGTGCGCTGACCCGCATCAGCCAGCGTGATTCGCGGGCCGACTAGATCCAGCTCCATTGACGAGCCCAGGCCACGGGCGCATGCTGCAAGTCCTCAAAGGTGGTCTCGCGCCAGGCCGATGGCGTGCGCATCAACGCCCGCAATAACTGATTGTTCAAGGCATGCCCGGATTTGAAGGCGGTATAACTGGCCATCAACGGATTGCCCAATAAATAAAGATCCCCGATCGCATCGAGGGCCTTATGCATTGCAAATTCATTGGGCTGACGCAATGCCCCGGTATTCAGCACGCGTACATCATCCATGACAATGGCGTTGTCCAGACTGCCGCCCAGGGCCAGTCCCTTGGAGCGCAACATGTCCACATCACTGACAAATCCAAACGTGCGGGCACGCGCGATGTCATCGACAAACGAGGTATTCGCAAAATCGATACTCACCTGCTGCCCCGTACCGTCCACAGCCGGATGATTAAAATCGATCGTGAACTCCAGGCGAAATCCAAAAAATGGATCTAAGCGGGCCCACTTCTCGCCATCGCGGACCTCCACCGGCTCCATCACCTCGATGAATCGCTTGGCGGCCGCCTGCTCCTGCACACCGGCCGATCGCAACAGATACACAAACGTCGCCGCGCTCCCGTCCATGATCGGAATCTCGGCGGCATCGACCTCCACCACGGCGTTATCGATGCCCAGGCCCGAGAGCGCCGACATCAGATGTTCCACCGTCGCGACCTTCAGATCCCCATCCGAGATCGTCGAGGCCATCCGGGTATCCCCAACGGCACCCGCGTTGGAACGAATCTCACGTGGCGGGATGACATCAGTACGCCGAAACACAATGCCATGATCCTCGGCCGCGGGGCGAAGACAAAGGGTGACCGGAACGCCACTGTGAAGGCCAATTCCCTTGGCCGAGACCGTCTGGGCAAGTGTGCGTTGTCGCAGCATTTAGAGTGTCGCGAGCACGGCCTCGGCGCGGCTCACCTCGAACGCGCCAGGGGCCTCAACTGACACCGATTTCACAATGCCGTTATCCACCACCATGGCGTAGCGATTCGATCGTAGACCCAGGCCTCGCGCGGTGAGGTCCAAGGTCAGATCGATGGCTTTGGAGAATTCTGCATTACCGTCGCCCAGCATCCGAACCTTGCCTTTCGCGCCCAGTTCACGGCCCCAGCTTCCCATCACAAACGCATCGTTCACACTGACGCACCAGATCTCGTCCACGCCTTTGGCCTTCAACTGATCATAGTGAGTGATGAACCCGGGCACGTGCTTGGCCGAGCAGGTGGGCGTGTAGGCCCCGGGCAGGCCGAAGATCACAATCTTTTTTCCCTTGATCAGATCCGACACCTGAAAGGCGTTCGGGCCGATGCTGCAGCCTCCGGTTTCCTCGTCAAAGAACTCGTAGAGGGTGGCGTTGGGCAGGGCTTGACCGACTTGAATGGGCATAACCGACTCCTTTAATAAAAAAGAGACTATGCCAAAAAAAGAAAGGCCCGGGGGCATCGGGCCTTTCTGAGCGTGGGGAAACTGGGGAGGTCTAGTCGGCCTGCTTGCGCAGAAACGCTGGAATGTCCAGCCGATCCATGCCGCTTTCCTGCATGGCATCCACCCGCGCGGCCGCCTGGCTGCGCGGATCGCGCCACACCGTCGGCGAATCCAGTTTGCTGTAATCAATCGACGGCATCGCCACCCCGCTGGCCTGACCGCCGAGCAGCGCTGCCGCCTGGGCGCTGGCCTGCGCACCGCCCATGGTCAATGGCGCATTATCGGTACCGGTGCGCACCACCGTGGCCGGTGCCGCGTTATGCACCAGTGTCGGCTTACGATTGCGGCCCAATCCGGTCGCGACCACCGTCACACGCAGATCATCGCCCAAGGAATCGTCATACACCGTTCCTAAAATAATCGTGGCATCGTCGGCGGCAAAGTTGCGAATTGTCTCGGTCGCAATCCGTGTCTCTTTGAGTTTGAGCGCGCGGCTTGCGGTGATGTTGACCAGAATTCCGCGAGCGCCCGACAGGTCCACGCCCTCCAACAGGGGGCTTTGCACCGCATTTTCAGCGGCAATGCGGGCGCGATCTTCGCCGCTGGCCGTGGCCGTGCCCATCATGGCCTTGCCTTGTTCACCCATGACGGTCTTGACATCCTCAAAGTCCACATTGACCAGGCCTTCCACATTGATGATCTCCGCAATGCCCGCCACCGCGTTGTTAAGCACATCGTCGGCGGCTGCAAATGCCTCAATCTGCGTGATGTCCTCGCCCAGGACCTCTTCGAGCTTCTCGTTAAGCACCACGATCAATGAGTCCACACGGTTTTCGAGCTCGGCCAGTCCATGTTCGGCGGCGTTCTCGCGACGCACGCCCTCGAAACTGAAGGGTTTGGTGACTACGGCCACGGTCAAGGCACCGAGCTCCTTGGCCACTTCGGCCACTACCGGTGCGCCGCCCGTGCCGGTACCACCGCCCATGCCGGCCGTAATGAAGACCATATGGGCACCACGTAGGGCGTCGGCGATGCGCTCACGATCGGCCTCGGCGGCGGCCTTGCCTGCCTCTGGTTTGGCACCGGCCCCCAGGCCCGTACCACCGATCTGCAGCGTGGTGCCCGCCTTGGAGCGCGCCAGCGCCTGCGCATCGGTGTTGATGCAAATGAATTCCACGCCCTGCACACTGCGCGAAATCATGTGATTGACGGCATTGCCGCCAGCACCGCCAACACCAACGACCTTGATTATCGTTCCCTGGGTTTCTGTTTCAAACATTTCAAAATTCATGACCACCTCCAGATTGTTCAGTTAAAAGTTCCCCACAAACCACTGCTTCATCCGCGCAAGGGTGTCTTTGAACGAACCACTGCTCACGACGTCCTTGCGGCCCCGGATCCATTGATTCCGCGCCTCTTCGAGCAGCCCCATGGCCGTCGAAAACCGCGGATTACTAATCACATCGGACAAATTGCCCCGATACGCCGGCATGCCCACGCGCACCTGTTTCAGAAAAACATCCTCGCCAAGCTCGACCATGCCCGGCAACATGGCGCTGCCGCCGGTCATGACAATTCCAGACGACAGCAGCTCCTCGTAACCCGACTCACGGATCACGTGCTGCACGAGTGAAAATAGTTCTTCAACCCGCGGCTCGATCACCGCGGCCAAGGCCTGGCGTGACAATTGACGTGGTGCGCGATCCCCTAACCCGGGCACCTCAAACCAGGCCTCAGGATCGGCCAAGGCCTGCTTGGCCACACCGTAACGAATCTTGATCGCCTCGGCTTCATCCGTTGGTGTGCGCAGGGCCATGGCGATGTCATTGGTGATCTGATCGCCCGCGATCGGAATCACGGCGGTGTGGCGAATCGCACCACCCGAAAAAATCGCGATGTCCGTCGTGCCGCCACCGATATCGATCAAGGCCACGCCAAGCTCTTTTTCATCCTTGGTCAGCACTGCATGACTTGAAGCCAGGGGCTGAAGAATGAGCTCATTCACTTCGAGGCCACACCGACGGATGCATTTCACGATGTTCTGAGCCGCACTGACGGATCCGGTCACGATGTGCACCCGAACCTCGAGGCGTACGCCGCTCATGCCCAAGGGCTGCCGCACATCGTCCTGCCCATCGATCATGAACTCCTGGGGCAGAACATGCAGCACCTGCTGATCCGATGGCACGCTCACGGCGGTGGCGGTTTCGATCACGCGATCGACATCGGTCTGCGAGACCTCTTTATCTTTAATGGCCACCATGCCGGTGGAGTTGAAGCTGCGAATATGGCTGCCCGCAATTCCGGTCCAGACGGCGGCCACCTTGCAATCGGCCATTAATTCCGCGTCTTCCAGGGACTTCTGAATCGACTGCACGGTCGTGTCAATGTTGACCACGACCCCTTTCTTCAGGCCTTCGCAGTCCGCCTGCCCAAGACCGATCACCTCCATGCGTCCGTCATCCAGAATCTCGGCAACGATCGTGACGATTTTTGAGGTGCCAATATCCAAACCCACAATTAGATTTTTGGATTCACGTGTCATAACTCGTCCTTTTGAACTTCAACATAAGAAGTGCTCATGCGTGCACCCCAATACAAAGCGGTCGTGATGGGCCGGATCCGGTCTCGTGTGTCGCCGTTCCCGTGGCCGTGGGTAAAAATGCATAGCCCGTGGCATAGCGCAGATCCGCGCGGACCAGGGCCGGTCGTCCGGACCCGCCCGTGATCTGACGCTCCAACCATGGCTGGGTTTTCACAAACATCCGAACCCGTTCTTCGAGTGGCGTGGCCAACGAGTCGCGGCCGAGCTCTAAGGTGATGCTGCCGGTCAACTCGGCGGTCCAGGCGTACTGATCGGACAGTGTCAGGGCCTGCAGCGGCCGATGGAGCGGAGCGATCCATTGGGATAACTGTCGGGCACGGTCCAGGACCAATCGCTCACTGCCCTGCGGGCCCCGTAACGGAATTAACTGGCAGTCGTCCTCATGATCCGCCGCCAGCCCCGGGAAAATCTCACCGACATGATTCACCAGATATCCCGATGACCACGTCGCCACGGCACGATGCTCTTCAATCCTGACCAACAACCGATTCGGCCAGATTCGGCGCACGGTCACGGAGCGCACCCACGGAATGGCCTGGACCGCCTGATGGACCGTGGACAGATCCGCCGACAGGGTCGTGCCATTTAAGGTCTCGGCGATCGCCGCATGCACCTGTGGCGCGGACACATGCACGAGCGCTCCGCGCGATGCATCCACAATCACCCGCTTCACCACGAACACCGGGCGATTGGCCATCCACATGGCCAAGAACACCCCACCCGCCACGATCGCACCGGCGGCCAGAATCAGGGCAGTCCGGTTCAGGCTCGCCGGTGAATGCCAGAAGGATCGAAGGGGGGACGTGTTCATCGCGAATGCTCCAGCTTCAGGCTGGCCTGTGCCGTGATGTGCAGGACCAAGGCGTCATACGACAGCCCCGCCTGTGCTGCGGCCATGGGCACCAGGGAGTGATCCGTCATGCCCGGCGAGGTGTTGATCTCCAAAAGCATCGGCTCCTGACCCGCGACCCACATCAGGTCCACACGCGCCCATCCGCGCGCGCCAACGGTTTCAAATGCCTGAACCGAAAGCGCGCGCATGTGGGCCTCGACGTCCGCACTTAATGGTGCCGGACAGAGGTAACGCGTGGCGCTCCCGAAGTACTTATTCTGATAATCGTATTGGCCCGAGGGCGCCACAATTTCGATCACGGGCAGCGCCTGCACCTGGCCTTCGGAGTCCTCGAGCAGCGCACAGGTAAATTCGCGCCCATCCACAAACGTCTCGATGATCACCGTGTCATCTAAACGCAGTGCGGCCTCCACGGCGGTCGATAACGCATCCAGATGATCGACACGACAAAAGCCCAACGACGACCCCTCCCGGGCCGGTTTGACCGCCAACGGTAATCCCAACGCCGCATGAATAGCGGCAGGATCGAGATCCGTCCGCTGGTCAGGCGGGAGATGCGGCGATCGTGAGACCGACCACCACGCGGGCGTCGGCAGTTGATAGGATTGCCATATCCGTTTCGTCATCGGCTTGTCCATGGCCAGACTGCTCGCCAGAACGCCGCTTCCCGTGTAGGGAATTTTCAATAATTCCAAGGCGCCCTGCACCGTGCCGTCCTCTCCAAACCGCCCGTGCAAGGCGATGAACACACGATCCACGGACTCATCCGTGAGTTCGTGCAGTGCGCGTTCGGCCGGATCGAATCCGATCGCTTCGACACCACACCGATGCAAGGCGGCCAACACACCCTGACCGGAGCGCAGGGAGATCTCTCGCTCTGCGGACTCTCCGCCAAGCAATACCGCTACGCGGCCGAGCTGCTCCGGGCGGATCGCCGTGGCCATCGTCGCCGCCGAGGGACGCGGGACACCGGTCATCCGGCGACTCCCTGCAGGCGTTTGATCTGAGCGGGCACGCCCCCGATCGAACCGGCCCCCATCGACAACACCACATCGCCGTCGCGTGCGAGCTCACAAATCCGCGTGGGCATATCGGCCATCGATTCCACAAAGACCGGTTCCACTTTTCCAGCAACCCGCACCGCACGTGCAAGCGCCTTTCCATCGGCTGCCGCAATGACCGTTTCGCCCGCCGCATACACCTCGGCCAGAATCAACTGATCCGCCTCGCCAAGTACGCCGACAAAATCCTCGAACAGATCCCGGGTACGACTGTAGCGATGGGGCTGAAATGCAACCACAATCCGTCGCCCCGGAAAGGCGCCGCGTGCGGCTTCTATCGTCGCCCGAATTTCGGCAGGATGATGGCCGTAGTCATCAATCAAGGTGAACGTTCCCCCCTGCCCGCAGGCAAAGTCACCCACCACCTGGAAACGTCGGCCGACCCCCTTGAATTCACGCAATGCCGTTACGATGGCCGCATCCTCAATGCCAAGTTCCGTGGCCACCGCAATTGCCGCCAGGGCATTCTGAACGTTGTGTCGACCGGGAAGGTTGAGTTCGATCGCCAGTGGCGCCTCCGCCTCGCGATGCACCGTGAACATCATGCGACCCGCGTGTTCACGCACGGCCTCGGCCCGGACCTGTGCGTCGGCGGAATACCCATAGGACACCACCGTCTTGGAGACAAATGGAATGATCTCCCTGACATACGGGTCATCAATACAGACCACGGCCGTGCCATAAAACGGTAATCGTTGCGTGAACGCGATAAACGCCTGTTTTAATTTAGCGACATCGTGGTCATAGGTCTCCATATGGTCTTCGTCGATGTTCGTGATCACCGCCATCATCGGCAGCAGATTCAAAAACGATCCATCCGACTCATCGGCCTCTGCCACGATGTAATCGCCAAGACCAAGCCGGGCATTTGCGCCCGCGCTATTTAATCGACCGCCAATCACAAAGGTCGGATCGAGCCCCGCCTGAGCCAGCACACTGGCGACCAGGCTGGTGGTGGTGGTTTTTCCATGCGTGCCAGCGATGGCGATGCCCTGCTTTAAGCGCATCAGCTCACCCAGCATTAAGGCGCGCGGAACCACAGGGATGCGGCGACTCCGTGCCGCCACGACTTCCGGATTGTCGCCTTTCACTGCGCTGGAGATGACGACCGCATGCGCATCACCGAGATGCCCGGCCTCATGGCCGATAAAAATCTGGGCGCCTTGTTGGGCCAGCCGCTCGGTGGCCGCATTTCTCGCGACGTCCGATCCGCGCACGGCATACCCCAGATTGAGCAGCACTTCGGCGATGCCCGACATGCCGGAACCCCCGATGCCCACAAAATGAATCGTCTCAATCTTGTGCTTCATTCGCGCGCTCCTGAGACGACCGGTTCGCCTTGCACGGCATGCCGCACCATGGCCACCACCCGCTGTGTTGCCTCGGGCGTGGCCAATGCGCGCGCGCGAACGGCTTGTGCGCAGAGGATGTCGCGTGTGACCGATGTCAGAATGTCGGCCAGTTGTGGTGCCAAGGTGTCCGACTGTGGGAGGGTCCAGGCCGCCTCGGACTCCGATAAGGCCCGGGCATTCGCCGTTTGATGATCATCAATGGCAGAAGGAAGCGGCACGAAAATCGCGGCCACACCGACCGCAGCCACCTCGGTCACGGTCGACGCACCGGCACGACCGATGAGCAGGTCCGCCCATTGATAGGCGGCGGACATATCATCAATGAACGCATCACAGGTGGCGGCCAGGCCGCGGGCAGCGTAATCGGATTGGACCTGGGAAAGTGCCGCTATTCCCGTCTGATGCCGGATCTCCCAGGATGCCCCGGCATCCGCGGCCATCCGAAGTGCCTGTGGAACACTGGCGTTCAGCGCAGAGGCGCCCAGACTTCCGCCAACCACCAGCACCCGTAAGGGTCCCCTGCGTTGCCCATAACGCATCGATGGCTCTGGCAATGCACGGATCGCATCACGTACCGGGTTGCCGACCAGCGTCGCACGGACCGGTGCAAAACGTGTGCCCGGGAAACTGATCATGACGGACCGTGCGATTCGGGCCAACCATCGATTCGCCGTTCCCATCACCGCATTCTGTTCATGCACACACAACGGAATGCGCCGAAGCCAGGCGATCAATCCGATCGGAAAGGTCACATAGCCTCCGAACGCCACCACGACCTCAGGACGCGCGCGCATCGTGATGGCCATCGCCCGCATCAAGGCCGAGATCAGACGGAACGGCAGGCTGAGCAGTGCCATCAGGCCGCGGCCTCGCACCCCGGAAAATTTCAGGATATGCAGCCCGAATCCTGCTGCCGGAATGACACGTGCTTCCAGCCCTCGGTCGGATCCGACCCACTCGGCATGCCAACCCTGATGACGCAGGGCCTGTGCCACCGCGAGCGCCGGGAACACATGGCCGCCTGTTCCGCCGGCGGCAATCAATACCCGCCGCCCCGTCATGCCGGCCCTCCACGAACGTGCGTCCGGTTTTCAGCATCAATGCGGATCAATACCCCCATGGCGATGCAGACCGCCAACATCGAACTGCCTCCATGACTGACAAAGGGCAAGGTCAATCCCTTGGTGGGCAGCAGGCCGGTGTTCACGCCCGCATGAATCAAGGTCTGAATGCCCAGCCATACGCCAATGCCCTGGGCCACCAGGCCTGCGAACAGCCGTTCCTGGGACATGGCCGATCGACCGATTTCAATCGCACGACGAACGATGAATGCAAACGCAAGTACCACTAAGGTGATGCCGATAAACCCGATCTCCTCGCCCATCATGGCGAAAATGAAATCGGTGTGCGGCAAGGGAAGATGGCCCATCTTCGCGATGCCCGTCCCCAGCCCAGAACCCATCACCCCGCCACGGCCAAAGGCGATCAGGGCACCGCATAGCTGATAGCCCGAGGTCTGAACCACATCCGGATCACAGGGCGTGAGATACGACATCAATCGCATCAAACGCCACGGCGTAAACACCACCATCAAGGTGAAGACCGATACCAGCACCAGAATCAAGGGCACGAAAATCCGCATGCTCATGCCACCTAAGAACAGGATCGCCGCCGTGATGGCCATGATCACCATCGTGGATCCGAGGTCCGGCTGAAACAGCAATAAGAACATGACCAAGGACATCAGAAACCCAATGGGCAAAAGCCCGCGCACAAAGGTATGCATCCGGTCCTGACGTCGAATCACGTAAGCGGCGGCAAACAACAAGGAAAAGAATTTCATTAATTCCGCCGGCTGAAGGGTGAAGAACCCGAGCGGAATGGCCCGTACCGCACCGTCTTTCACCACGCTGGCGCCGAACAGGATCTTCATGGCGGCCACCACCAACAGCAATGCAATGCCAAAAAAGAATAGGGGTGTGGACAGCGCGTGCAGAACGGATGTCGGGATACGGGTCATGACCCATAACGCCGCTAATCCGATGGCCAAATGAATCGGATGTCCACGCATGCTGCGCCAGAATACGGACTCCGTGTTGTTGCTCGGTAGCGGTAGATTGGCGGAATACACCATCACCAGACCAACGAGCAGCAGCGCCACGAATACCGAGATCAATGCCCGATCGGCATGGGCAATCACCATCGACGGGGAGTTGACGCGACTCAACACATGGCTCCGTGAAGATCCGCCAACTGCTCCACCGCGCGACGAAATGCCTGGGCACGTTCCACGTAGTTCGCAAACATGTCAAAACTTGCGCAGGCGGGGGACATCAACACCACACCATGGCCGCCGCCCTGGATCGCCCATTGGTAGGCCTGTTGAACGGCATCGTCCATCGAACCGGCCGCCACAGTGGTCACTCCGGCATCGGTGGCCACCGCGGCGATCTTCGGGCCGTCATGACCAATCGTCACCACGGCTTTCGCGTGCGCCGCAATCGGGCCGCGTAAGGCAGAAAAATCCTGGCCCTTGCCCTCGCCACCGGCAATCAACACAACCGGCAGTCCCATGCCCGTCAGTGCAGCGGCCGTTGCGCCCACATTCGTGCCTTTGCTGTCATCGACAAAATCAACGCCCGACACATGGGTCACCCATTCCATGCGATGGGGGCCGCCCCGGAATTCACGACAGGCATGCAAGAGGGGGGCCAATGCCGATGTCGCGACACGGCACAGCGCCAGTGCGGCCAATGCGTTCATAGCGTTATGACGGCCACGTACCCGTAACGCATCGGCCGGCATCAGTCGATGGATCCGTTCATGATCGTGACGATCGCGCATCACCATCCACACCAGACCTTCATCGATCAATCCAAGATCACCGCATTCCGGTGGCAAATTCCCGCCAAACGTGACGACCGTGCTCTGTCCGCTGACCGTCCGCATGACGACCGCATCCTGCCGATTGGCCACACACAACACGCCAGAGGTTTCGGGGTCCACGCCGACACCAAAGATCCGTGTCTTCGCCTGCACATACTCCTCGAGATCCACATGCCAATCGAGATGGTCCTCGGAGATGTTCAGTAACGCCCCTGCGGTGGGCTGAAAATGCTGTGCATAGGCCAGCTGGAAACTGGACAGCTCCAGCACCCAGACCTGCGGGAACCGGTTCTCGTCCTCGCGCTGCATCACCGCGTCCAATAGCGATGGGCTAATGTTGCCCGCCTCCTGCACATCAAAGCCCGCACGACGCAGCAAGGCCGTGGTCATCTGCGTCGTGGTGGTTTTTCCATTTGTACCGGTAATGCCAATGACTTTCGGCAACTCCAGGGGCAAGGCCAGATCCGCTTCGGTCACCACCGCACTGGTGGCATGGGCCGCATGATGGATTGCCCATTCAAATAGATCGATCTCGCCCACCACCGGGATACCGCGCACTCGGGCCTGGGCCAGGAGCTCGGTCAGCGGACTGCAATGCACCGCGTGCGGAGAGAGCCCCGGGCTCGGCACCACCAACGTGATGCCATCGAGTAGCGCCGGTGAAAATGGCGTGGGCACCGGCGCCATGATGGTGAGTTCCTGACGGCTGCGCGCCCGCAGGATCTCGGCCATTGGCGGGTGGTCACGGCTGTCGATGGCCAGAACCTGTGCCTGTTTGCGAAGCAGCCATGTGCAGGCGGCCAGACCCGACTCGCCCAGCCCGATCACCAGGACGTGTTGCGATGACCAATCGATATCCATCGCCAGAAACGGCGGGGTGGCGATCGTGTCCATCGGTTTTGTCTTTCGTGAGCTGGTCATGACTGAATGTGTCTCCGTCGTCAATTCGGGATCGATTAGCGCAACTTCAAAGTGGACAGACCGGCCAACACCAAGATCATGGTGATGATCCAGAATCGCACCACCACCTGGGTCTCTTTCCAGCCCCCGACTTCAAAATGGTGATGCAGCGGTGCCATGCGCAAAATACGGCGGCCCTCACCAAAACGTTTCTTGGTGTATTTGAAATAACTCACCTGCAACATTACCGACAGGGTGTTGACGACAAACACGCCACCCATGATGAACAGCACGATTTCCTGTCGCACCACCACGGCCACCGCTCCCAGCGCACCGCCTAAGGCCAGTGCGCCGACATCGCCCATAAACACCTGGGCGGGATAGGCGTTAAACCACAGAAAGGCCAAACCCGCGCCGACGAGTGCCGCACAAAACACCGTCAGCTCTCCCGCGCCAGGGATGTACGGAATCAATAGATATTTGGCAAATACGGCATTGCCTGTGACATAGGCAAATACGCCCAGTGCGCCGGCCACCAAGACCGTCGGCATGATGGCCAGGCCATCCAGACCGTCGGTCAAATTAACGGCATTGCTCGAACCCACAATCACGAAATACGACAAGACGATAAAGCCGAAGAACCCGAGCGGATACGCCACCTGCTTGAAAAACGGAACGATCAGATCCGCCTTAGGTGGCAAGGTCACGGTAAAACCGCTGCTCACCCATTGCCCAAACAGCTCGAGTGCCTGGGCATTGCTCGTGGCCGGTACCGAGAAGGCCAGATAAATCGCCGCCAGAATTCCGATCAGGGACTGCCAGAAATATTTCCATCGGGCCGGCAATCCCCGAGGGTCACGCTCCACGACTTTTCGATAGTCATCCACCCAGCCCACCGCCCCAAACCCCATCGTGACAAGAATCACCGCCCAGACAAATCGATTGGACAGGTCGGCCCAGAGGAGCGTGGTGGTGCCAATCGCCAGCAGAATTAATGCGCCTCCCATGGTGGGGGTTCCACTTTTCACTAAATGGGTCTGCGGTCCATCATCACGAACGGCCTGGCCCACCTTCATCTCCGTCAATTTGCGAATCACCGTAGGCCCCAGAAAAAGACCAATGCCCAAGGCGGTCATCGCGGCCAAGACAGCACGCAGGGTGATGTAGCCAAATACGTTGAAGGCACGGATGTATTGCTCGAGCCAATCGGCCAGCATTAACAGCATGTCGATACCTCCCCTTCCGGGGCCACCAGATGCGCCACCACGCGTTCCATGGCCATAAATCGGGAGCCCTTCACCCACACCGATGGGGCATGGGCGTCGGACTGCGCATGACGAGCCCACTCCCGGATACGTTCAATCAGCTCTGACAGCTCCGCGCTGGGGCGGCCGATGCCCGTAGCGCGCGAGGCCTGATTAAATGCCGGTCCGTGCAGCCAGATGGCATCGATGGCGTGGTCGTCGGCGTACCGCAACACCTCCTGATGAAAGGCGGCTTCCTGATCCCCCACCTCGCCCATGTCACCGAGCACCAAACCCCGAGGTGCAGGCAGACGGACCAGCGCATCGATGGCGGCCCGCACGGAGTCCGGATTCGCGTTGTACGTGTCATCCACCAGAACACCGCCGCCGCCAAGCGCTCGCCGTTGGCCACGCCCTTTCACCGGTGCAAATGCCGCCAATGCCTGCCGCATCGACCTGGCATCGATGGCGTTGGCCACCGCACAGGCGATCGCCGCCAATGCATTTAACGCAAAATGATCTCCAACACCCTGCAACGGAAGATCGAACACCTCCCCCGAGGGCAAGGTCACCTGAAGACGGGAAAATGATGCATCCGGCGATGGCATCCATCGACCCAGCACCTCCTCCCCCACATATCGCCCATCACCGGGATCGTCTGCAAAACCGAATCGGATCATGCGTCGGACTCCGATCTGTGCTCGCCAAATGACCTCGTGGGCCGCATCCCGGGGAAAAACCGCCACGCCATCCGGCGGCAAGGCAGAAAAGACCTGCCCGTTTTCCTCGGCGACCGCCGCCACCGATTTCATGAACTCCTGATGTTCACGCTGGGCATTGGTCACCACGGCGACCTGTGGACGCGCAATCCTCGCCAACGCAGGGATTTCTCCCGGATGATTCATGCCCAGTTCAAGCACTGCCAGTTGATGTGCCGACGATAGACCGCACACCGATAAGGGAACACCGATATGGTTATTCAGATTTCCCGGTGTGGCCCAGGATTGCGCGGTGCCCACGGCCTGCGAAAAAACGGCAGCGATCATTTGTTTTACCGTGGTTTTTCCATTGCTGCCACACACGGCGGTCACACGCCCAGGCCATTGGGCACGCCAGTGCTCTGCCCACTGCGTCAGTGCACCTACGACATCCTGAACGCGAATGATCGGTAGTCCAAGATCCCGATGCTCTGGCGTGATCTGAGAGACCACGGCAGCCACGGCGCCGTGTTCAGCAGCACCCGCAACAAAGGTGTTGCCGTCGAAACGCGGACCGCTGAGTGCAAAAAATAGTGCCCCTGCCGACAGCGAACGGGAGTCCGTGCTCACCGAATGAAATGCCACCTGAGCAAGGTCCTGCGGACCGACACGCTCTTCATGGGATACATGGGCGAGAAACTCGGCGAGATCAGGCATGCGCCACTCCGTCCACCGCATGGGCCACTCCCCAGCCATCAATAGCCCGGGCGGCGTGATCCGCATCACTGAACAGAATCTCCCGGGACCCAATCGCCTGGGTTTGTTCGTGTCCTTTACCGGCAATCACGACCACATCCTCGGCGTGTGCCCGGGCAATCGTCTGGGCAATCGCCAACGCCCGGTCCGACTGACGCACCACTTTCTGACGAAGATGCTCGGGCACCCCCATTTCGATGGCGTCCAGAATGACTTCAGGGGATTCGGTACGCGGATTATCCGACGTCAGCACCACGAGATCCGCACGCTCTGCCGCCACGCGTCCCATCACCGGACGCTTGGCCACATCACGATTTCCTCCGCAACCAAAAATGCACACCAATCGTCCGCGTCGGGCCTGCGCCAGGGGCGCGAGTGACTCTAACACCCGGGCCAGCGCGTCCGGAGAGTGGGCATAGTCGACGCAGGCCCACGGGCCGCGATGCCGCGACACCATCTGCAGGCGTCCCGGCGGCAACATGAACTCCCCCAAACGCTCGCGCACCACACTACTGTCCACACTCATCGCCAACAAACATCCGGCGACCACCATCGCGTTATCCACGTTATGCCGCCCGAGCACGGGCAAATGGAGATCCCCAGAAAGATCAAAGGCCTCTCCAGTTCCCGCAATCGCGAGATCCCAACCGGATAAGGATGGGCTGGCATTGGTCACTCGCAGGTGCACGTGTGCATTTTTCGGCGCCTGCTGACCCACCGCAATGCGATCAATGTTCGCATCGTGGGTTTGCCACATGGTCATGGCATAGGGATCGTCGGTGTTGACCACCATCGCCCCAAGACTTGGCGCGGCAAACAACAAGGCTTTCGCCTGTGCATAGGCCTCCATCGTGCCGTGGACATCCAGGTGATCGTGACTGAGATTCGTGAACGCAGCGACTTTAATCGCGCATCCTTGGAGACGTCCCTGCACCAGTCCGATGGAGGATGCCTCGATCACGACGGCCGACACCCCGCGTCCCTTCAGATGGTGCAGGATGCGCTGCACGTCCACCGGATCCGGTGTGGTCAGTCCACCCGTGATCTGGTCATCCCATGTGGGCGAAATGCCTGGATCGCAACGCGCCGGAAAAACCGCTAACCCTAGGGTTCCGATGGCGGCAGCGGCAATGCCGCTTCGGGCCAGTGCGTACGCTAATGCGGTCGTGACCGTGGACTTGCCATTGGTGCCAGTCACCGCAATGACCTGGAGCACCATACTGGGCCGGCCATAGAATGCCGAAGCAATCATGCCCACACGTGCCGCCAACTTCGGAACACGGATCATCGGAATCCGAAACGGTACAGTCTCGATGGCTGCAATCGCATCACCACCGTCCACGACAATCGCACTGGCACCAGCCGCAAAAGCCTGATCGATATAGGCCTCGGCCGAGGACTGACTCCCTGCGCGCGCAATAAAACCGTCACCGTGGCGGAGGCGGCGACTGTCCGAACACAGATCCGACGGTCGACCCACGTGCTCCACCAACCATTGGGCCGCCTGATCTGCGATAGCCTCGCGCAATGACAGCGGGTGCAGGGCATCTCCGATCATTGGGTACCCTCCGCGATCATCGCCATGGCCGGAAGAATGCGCAGATTCGGATTGGGAGAAATCTGCGATCGCCGTAAGGCATCGTTAGCAATCTGGGCGAATACTGGGGCGGCCACTTGACCGCCGTAATGTTTGCCTGCGCTCGGTTCATCGACCATGACGGCAATCACAAACTTCGGCCGCTCGGCCGGCGCAAATCCGACAAACGACGCGACATATTTGTTCTTGGCATAGCCACCACGTTCGGGTTTATGTGCCGTGCCGGTCTTGCCCGCCACCTTAAAACCAGGCACCTGCGCCAGCGGTGCAGTTCCTTGCGGCCCCGTGGCCCGCTCCAACATTTTTCGAATGGCCTGCGCCGTGGTCGCAGAGATCACCGGAATGCCCACGACGGGGCCCGGCTGCGGCACAAATGACAGTGGAACCAAATCTCCATCGCGCGCGAAAATCGTGTACGCCCGGGCCAACTGCAACAACGACACGGACACCCCATGCCCATAAGAAATCGTGGCCTGATCAATCGGCACCCATTTGTCCGGATTGCGCAGACGGCCAGGCGTCGCCCCGTGCAATCCCACGTCGGGAATCCGGCCAAACCCTGCCGCGGTATACACGTCGTAGAGTTCCTTGGACGCCAGTTTCCGCGTGACTTTCACAGTGCCGACATTGCTGGATTTCGCCAAGATCTCTTCCACGGTCAGCAGACCATGCGGATGGGAGTCCCCAATCGTACGATTTCCGATCGTGATTTTTCCCGGAGCGGTTTGAATCTCCGTGGCGGGCGTCACCCGACCGAGCTCTAACGCCGCGGCAATCGAGAATGATTTCATCGTCGACCCCGGCTCAAACGAATCCGTCACGGCGCGGTTGCGCACCGTGTCGGGATTGAGCCGCTTCCGGTTATTGGGATCAAACGATGGTTCATTGGCCAGTGCCAAGACCTCTCCGGTCTGCACGTCGATCACTACCGCCGACGCGGCCTTCGCGCGATGCTCGACCATGGCCGATTTAATGGCGTTATGAACAATCATCTGAATACTGGCATCCAGCGATAACTGAAGATCCTTGCCATGGGCGGCATCCGAGATCTGTTTTGCGCCAACGGCCGCCCCACGTCGATCGACCACGACCTTGGCCTGCCCCGGGCGGCCCGAGAGTCCCTTGTTATAGATCGCCTCTAGGCCTTCCGCACCCTGCTCATTGGCATTGGTAAATCCAACAATGTGTGCAAACGCATCCCCGTACGGGTAATAACGCCGATAGTCGACCTCGAGCACGACGCCCTCCAGATTCAGTCGTGCAATCCGATCGGCCTGCTCCAGTGTCAGACCCTTGGCAAGCCAAAAGAATTTCTTGGCGCCCTGAATACGCCCACGAACATCGGTCGGCTTTAACCCGACAATCCGGGCCAGCTCCTCCAGTTTTTTATCCTCGGCCTGTCGTTTCGCCAGCTGCTGTGCCTGAACTTTTTTTGTATCAGTTTTTTTAGAATCCATGGGCGCGTCTTCACGAAAAAAACGCTGCGGCACGATACCCAGTTGCTGTTCTTGGACACTCGATGCAATCACTTCACCGTTTCGATCCAGTACACGGCCACGATTGGCCGGAATTTCCCGCGGCCGCTCAAACCGTTTTTCAGCACGGCTTTGCCATTGATCAGCATTGACCAACTGCAGCATGAAGGCCCGGATCAGGACCGCCAAAAAACCCGCCATCAACAGACCAAGCACGAACTTCGAACGCCCTTGCGTGGCACGCCAGGTCAATACCGGTGTGGCAGAGCGGCCCACCGCACTGGACTGAAAGCGCCCTGGCAACGATGGAGACCGTGCCGTCATGGTCCGCTCCTGGCGCTCGAGGGCGATCCGCTGGGCATGTAGTACAAGGTTTCGGTAGCCTTGAGCGGAACCATTTTGAGATCACGACGGGCGGCGGCATCAATACGCCCCGGATTGCGCAACGCCGTCAGCTCCACCTGCAAGACTTCAATATCCGAATCCAGTTTCTGACTGATTCGATCCACGCGATCCATCTGCGTGTACAAACGACGCTCGTGATACCGGGCGTTGACCAGTCCCAGTGCCGATACGGTGATGACAGCCACCAGGGTCCATTGCCGACGGGTCATCGCGGGCCACTCTCCCGGCACTGGCGCTCCACCACCCGTAGGGTCGCAGAGCGGGCACGGGGATTGCGTGCGATCTCAATCGCACTGGGACGAGTCCGGCTGACAAGGCGCACGGCCGGGGCGCTCTCCATTCCCTCACGCCGCGGCTCAAAGCTTTTGACCAGCGCATGCTGTCCTCGACTCACGCCGCGTGAACGTTCCGTCGTTACCTTGCCGGCATGCTGACGAAAGAACTGCTTAACCGCGCGATCCTCGAGCGAGTGAAAACTGATGATCGCAATGCGCCCAGACTCGTACACGAGTTCGACTGCGGCCTGAAGGAGCGCCGCGAGTTCCTCAGTCTCATGGTTGATGTAAATCCGTAAAGCCTGAAATGTCCGCGTGGCCGGATGTTGCCCGGGCTCCGGACGTGCGCCCCGTCGGCGTAAGGTCTCGGCCACGAGCTGCGCAAGTGCCGCAGTGGACTCCAAAGGCTCCGCTTCGCCCCGCTGCGCTGCTGTGCAACGAGCCGTAATCGCGTTTGCAATCGGAACAGCAAACCGTTCTTCGCCATAGTCGGATATCACCTTTCTCAGATCATCGGTTGTGGCCTGCGCAAGCCATGTCGAAACAGGAATGCCACGCGTGGGATCCATGCGCATGTCCAATGGACCATCCAGACGAAAGCTAAAGCCCCGCTCGGCGCTGTCCAGCTGTGGCGATGAGACGCCAAGATCCGCGAGCAATCCCTGAATCTGGGTCACCCCACGCTGGGCCAACTGGGCTTTCAGTTCGCTGAATGGAGCGTGAATGATTTCAAAACGGGCGTCGCGAATGGTATGACCCATGCGCACGGCCTCGGGGTCACGATCAAATGCGATCACACGCCCATCGGCCCCGAGCACTTCGAGCATTCGTCTGCTGTGACCACCACGACCAAACGTCGCATCCACGTAGATGCCGTGTGGAACAATGCAGAGCGCGTCGACCGCCTCCTGCAGCAGCACGGTCTGATGAGAGTGGGACTCCAAGAAGGGCGGGGTAACCGATGGGCATGGACGCGCCGGGTGAACGGTCACGTTCCACCCCCGCCACGCTTGCGCTGGCGAACCGATTGCTTGTGGGATTCCAGAGTCGCGGAATCCCAGATTTCAAAATGGGTGCCCACCCCTAGCAGGATGACGTCACGTTGAATATGAGCGCCATCGCGCAACACGGGATTGATTAACACCCGTCCCTGACTGTCGATGTCCGGTGTATCGCTCAGACCCAACCAGAAACGACGTCGCTCGGAGTCCACATCGTCGACAGAAAACGTGGCGACCTTGTCATTCCATAAGGACTGCGCCATCAACAACAAGCAACCGTCATCGCTTTCGACCAACGCGAGTGCCCCATCGCACTGCGACTGCAATGCGTCGCGATAACGCGTCGGGATCGTCATGCGACCCTTTGCGTCAAGACTCAACGCGGTGATGCCGAAAAACTGCCCTGGAAACGCCAACTCCAATCCCCCACAAAAAACCACTTTTTTGCACGATTTCCCACTTTAAGAAAAAGGCAAAGAGTGGTCAAGTGGATAAGTGGATTTTTTCTTTCTAAAACAAGGACTTAGCGTTGATTTTGAAGTCTTTTTTGAATCAAAAAATCATATAAATCAATAGGATAAAAATCACTCATAAAGTGATTTATGAACAAAAGCCGGAGATTCCCGAGGACGCCACTTACTGGAGCGGGGTTTTCAATAGCCCCGGGAAGGGCAGCGCGAGCACGGGGATCCCCTCGTCCAGCAATTCCTGGGCGGTTTGCGCGGAGGTCTGACCGTGAATGGCCCGGGCGGGCACCTCCTTGGCGTGCATGGCACGGGCATGCTCGGCGAATCGATCGCCCACGTCCTCGCTCGAGGCCAGCATCTGACGAACCACCGTCAGAGCGGCGGCCAGAGCCTCGGCACTCGGTCCGCCCGTGACCGGGGGACCATCGGACGGGGTGGCCGCGACCGGTGCAGGAGCCGATCCGGCGGAGGGTACGGCGATGCCGGCAGGCACCTCGGCCCCCGAAAGGTTTAACCGGGGCGCCGATAGGGTCTTCTCGATCACCCGACTGTCGCAAAACGGGCAGGACAGCAGGCCCTGCGACTTCTGTTCTTCGAACGCCATATGGCTACGAAACCAGCCCTCAAAGGGGTGGCCGTGATCGCACTTGAGATTAAACACCTTCATGCACCGCATTCTAACGAAGCCGGAAGCAAGAAAACGAAGCGGGCCTGTAGGCCGGATTCTGTTACGAAACATCCAGTGACGGACGTTTTATAGCGATCATCCCTCTAGGCCCGCCGTTACCGACGGGCTCAAGCCACCTACCCGCGCGCATCGGACGGGACACCCGATCCGGACATGCCGGGCGCGCGCCTATTTGGTGTTGCTCCAGGTGGAGGTTGCCGCGTTTCACGTCCACGCGGTTTCCCGCGCTTACTCGTCTCTGTGGCCCTATTCCTCGCCTTGGGTGTTTTCGCAAACACTTGCTGCGTACGGCCGTTAGCCGTCACCTTTCCCTGTGGAGTCCGGACCTTCCTCTCCTGTCGCACGACAGCAGCGATCGCCCAGCCCACTTCGTTGCGATAAATCATAGCGGTTTTACGCGTAATTTCCTAGACTGTTTGTCTCTACGATAAATGTCTAATTGACATGTCTATTTCATTCGGACGTCATCGCATCGGCGGACATCAGGCCGCACGGCCGTTGCGTCAGCGGGTGCTGCTGGCGGTCGTCGGATCCACGATCGTACTGCTCGGTGTGCTCGGCATCACCATCACGCAGATCAACCTCACGCGCCTGGAGCGCGAGGAGGGCAATAAGCTCGTGGCTCAATCACGTTACTTCGCCGAACTGCTCGACATGACGATTGGGCGGCAGCTCATGGATCTGGAGTCGCGCGCCACACTCCTGCCAACGCTCGCGTTACACCAACAACCGGCGAAATTGGCGCTATGGCTCACCTTGATTCAAGCGAAAATCCCCGAATACACCTGGATTGGTTTTGCCAACGCCAGCGGTCAGATCGTGGCCTCGGGCAATCAGGTGTTGCAGCATCAGAACGTGACGGATCGGGAATGGTTTCGGGCGGGACAACAACAGGCGCGCACCCTCGATCTGCACGATGCCCAGCTTCTGTCGGCCCATATGCCCGCGCGCATCGACGGTCAACCCTGGCGGTTCATCGACCTCGCGGCGCCCGTGCGGGATCGTAATGGAACACTGCTGGGTGTGTTGGGTGCCCACCTGAGCTGGGATTGGCTGATCGCCCAGCATCAACGATTTTCCGAGTCGCTCACGCGCCAACGCAATACCGACATCATTGTGCTTGGCCCGGATGGCCACATCCGTTTACTCGGACCGGGCCTGACCGGTTCCGACATGACCAGGCTGTCCAGCGTGGTCGCCGCGCAGTCGGGCACGTCCGGATGGGTGCGGGAGGACTGGGCAGACGGCGAATCCTATCTGGTCGGGTTCACTCGCAATCCGGGCTATGGGCATGGTCATCAACTCGGGTGGATCACTTTAGTGCGCGTGCCCACGCACCAGGCCGTGCCCCTCTGGCACTCTTCCATCATCAGTGTGTGGCTGCTGATTGCGGTTGCGATGGGCATTTTTCTCATGGCAATTCATCGCCTTCTTGCCCAGACGCTTCGGCCCATTGAAATGCTGATCCGAATGATTCGTACCGTGGCCCGGAATGGTGGGCGTGTTCAACCCGAACCCGACACGCCACATGAATTCGTTCTGTTAGCGCAGGCCACCAATCAATTGATCGCCGCCATGGAAGCGCGGCAGGCAGCCGATCAGGCCAAGTCTCAGTTTCTGGCCGATATGAGCCATGAGATTCGAACCCCACTGCATGGGCTGATGGGCCACGCGGAGCTGCTGAAGAACCGGCTCCACTCCGCACGCGATCAAGACGACATTCGCCAGATTATTTTGTGTGCGCGAGATCTAACCGAGATTGTGAATGACTTGTTGGATCTCTCCGCAATTGAGGAGCATCGGCTCCGATTTGTGCGCCAACCCCTTCACCTTCAAGAACTGGTGGAGTCCAATGTCAAATTGTTTGAACCACTGGCCCGTGAGAAAGCACTCATGTTCGCCGTTCGGACTGAGATTTCGGATATGCCCTGGATCATGGGTGACCGGCTTCGATTGGGTCAGATCCTTAAAAATCTGCTCTCCAACGCCATCAAATTTACGGAACGTGGAGGCGTGACTGTCCAGGTCCGTGTCACCATGACCCCAATCTCAGCCGGATCGTCATCACCCGCCCCCGAGGTCGCCGTGACGCGTGCGGTACCACCTCCACCGGAATCCAGTCGCGCCATGCTCACCATCACGGTGGAGGACACTGGTATCGGACTCAGTCAAACACAGCAGGAACTGATCTTTGGTCGATTCCAACAAGCGGCTCCCGATACCCGTGTGCGTTTCGGCGGCAGCGGTCTCGGGCTCTCGGTCTGCCGTGCATTAGTCCATGCCATGGGGGGTCAATTGGCGCTGGAATCCGAGCCACATCGGGGCACGCGCATCTGCGTCGACATTCCGGTCGTGCCCGCCCTCGCCGTAGACGCCCAGTGCGGTTGGGCAACACCATCATTACCCGTGTCGGAGTCCAGCGCACGACTGCGAATTCTGGTGGTCGATGACGTCGCCACCAATCGTCAATTGTTAACGCGCTGGCTGGACATGCGTGGTCATCATGTGGACGACGCGAGCACCGGGGCCGAAGCGCTCGGACGGGTGGCCTCATCCACCTATGATCTGATCTTGATGGACATCGATCTCCCTGATCGTAGCGGCCGCGAGATCACACGCACCATTCGGGACTCCTCCTACACATCCGCACGGGCACGCATCTTTGCCGTTTCGGGTCATGCATTTGCCCATGACATCACCGCCTCCATAACGGCAGGATTTGATGGCCATTTCAGCAAGCCGCTTCACTTTGACGAACTGTCCCAGGCACTGTCGACCATCACACCGGTGGACGGTCCCGGGCCAATCGAAACACCTGCGGATCATCGTAAAACGCCGGATGCTCATTAGCCACATCCCACCCGGGTATCCCCATCACCGGAATAGGAAGAAAGGGCCGCGGTGTCAGGCCCATGTCCACCCGCCTGGCCAGCAGCGGGTCGAGCCACGGCCAGTCCGCACGCTCTGCGGTGATGATCAGGCCGTGGGCGGTGATCGCCTTATACGGCCGACAAAGTTTTTCGATTAAAGCGTGGCCAAACGCGCGCGGATGCCATCCGTTAAACCATGTGGATCGATCACGCATAAACAAACCAGACCAATCGTGGGTGCACAGGGCCATGCGACAGCGCTCGGCCTGTGCCGGCGTTGACGCCACCAGCACGAGCAGGTTCTCATCCCATAGGGTTGCGGCATCCCGCACTGGTGCGCGACGTGATGGATCCGTCTGTTGTGTGAGCGCCTGCGCTTGAGCACGATTGAGTGCTGCTTTTGTCAGCGGACAGTGCAGCCACATCAGGGCGTTATAACGATCGTGGGCATTATCCCGTGTCGGTACGCCACCGGTCGATGCGATCCAGGCCTCATACGGCACTCCAACAGGAAGGTCCGACTGGGCCACAAAGTGCAGCCGGTGTCCCGTTCCGGTGACCAGACCACGCCGACTCGCCTCCTCGGTCAGAATCCGAAGCAATGCGGCGAACGGTGCGGTTTCGAGCAGCTCGAGAAGTGCCCCGTCAAACGATGCACGCCAATCGGTGCGATGATCCTCAGGCCTGCACAAGCCCTTGAAAACTCCATGACAGACGCTCTCCCGCCGCGAGCGGCACGATCTGGCCTTCTGCAAATGGGAGGGATTCCTCGATGGTTTGCTCCGATTTCCAGAGCATGATTTTTTCCTTATTTCGCGGTAAACGATAGAAGTCCGCACCATAAAAGCTGGCAAACCCCTCGAGCTTGTCGAGCGCTCCCACCGACTCAAACGCCCTCGCATACAACTCCAGGGCATAGGGAGCCGAGAAGCATCCGGCACAGCCGCAGCCGGCCTCCTTCGTGGAGCGTTCATGTGGTGCGCTGTCCGTGCCCAGAAAAAACCGGGGGTTGCCACTGATCGCGACCTGCATCAACGCCTGGCGATGACGTTCACGCTTTAATACCGGCAGGCAATACCAGTGGGATCGCAATCCGCCCTCGAATAACGCATTGCGACTGTACAGCAAGTGTTGCGGCGTGATCGTAGCGGCGATCGGACCGACCTCGTCGCGCACATAATCCGCCGCATGTTCGGTCGTAATGTGCTCAAATACGATGCGCAATTCTGGAAAATCACGGCGCAGAGGTGCAAGCACCTGTTCAATAAATACTGCTTCGCGGTCGAACACATCCACCTCCCGCGCAGTGACCTCACCATGAATGCACAAGGGCAGTCCGACACGTTGCATCGCCTCCAGCGCCGCACTGCACTTTCGGATATCCGTCACACCACTGTCCGAATGGGTGGTCGCCCCCGCAGGATAGAGTTTTACCGCCGTCACCGCTCTCGTATCGGCGGCGCGCACAATCTCTTCCGCGGGCGTGTTGTCCGTCAGATAGAGGGTCATGAGGGGCTCAAACGTATACCCCTGTTCGTTAAGATGCTCGGGCACTAATGCACGAATGCGTTGGCCGTAGTCCTGCGCCTGCTGCACCGTGATCACGGGCGGACGAAGATTCGGCATCACGATGGCCCGTGCAAACTGCCGCACCGTATAGGGCAACACGGAGGCCAAGGCCTTGCCATCACGCAAGTGCAAATGCCAGTCGTCGGGGCGGGTCAGAATCAGTTGTTCCACAAGTCTGTCTGTCGGTTTTACATCACCACGATGGCACGGTAATCATTCACATTCGTGCGCGTGGGACCCGTGGTAATCACATCTCCCAGTGGTTCAAACACGCCCAGTCCATCGTTATTATCCAACAGTGCGCGCAGCGATAGGCCGTGTGAGGTTGCGCGCGCCACGGTATCTGCCAATACCACTGCGCCCGCATGAGGACTCACGCCGTCAATGCCGTCGGTATCGGCCGCAATCGCGGCGACGCGATCGGCCACGCCCAACTCATGGAGCGCCAATGCCAGCGCGAGCAGAAATTCCACGCAGCGCCCCCCACGACCATTTCCCTTCACGGTGACGGTGCACTCCCCTCCCGAGATGAGCACCACCGGCAACGGCAGTCCGGTGGACCCGAACATGGCGAGTTCTCGCACCCACGATGCATAGACCTGGGCCACATCACGCGCCTCACCCGTTACCGAATCCCCTAACAAGATGGGTCGAATTCCCGATGCTGAAAATACCTCGGCCGCGGCCATGAGACTCGAACGGGCCGTGGCGATCACCGAGGTCGTGGCGTGCGCCAGGCGATGATCCCCGGGTTTCGGGGTCTCGGGCGCTTCGCCCCGCGCGCCGGCAGCGAGGTGGGCCTCGATCGATGGCGCCGCCGACACATTCCATCGCCGTAACACCGCTATGGCATCAGCATACGTGGACGGGTCCGGAGAACACGGCCCCGACGCAATCGCCGACGGATCATCACCGACCACATCTGAAATCACCAGCGCCGTCACCGGCGCACGACTGGCCAGCGCCAGATGCCCTCCTTGAATTTTGGAAAGATGCTTGCGCACCACATTCATGTCCGTAATCGGCGCACCTGACGTTAACAATCCCTGGGTCAACGCCTTTAAGTCCGCCATGCTCACGCCATCGACCGGCAGGGCCAAGAGACTGGACCCGCCACCCGAGACCAAGACGATCAATTGATCGTCAGGCGTCAGGGATCGCACCTGCTCGAGAATCTCCGATGCCGCCTGCTCGCCCGCCTGATCCGGCACCGGATGACCGGCTTCGATGCAACGAATTCGGGCCAAGGGGCATCCGTGGGCATAACGCGTGATCACCATCCCCGATAAGGCTTGGTCCTGCGGCCAGGCCGCCTCGACTGCCGCCGCCATACTGGCCGCCGCTTTCCCCGCTCCCACCACCAAGGTTCTGCCCCCACGTGGCGGCGCAGGCAAATGTGAGGCCACGATCTTCAGCGGGTCTGCCGCGCCGACGGCTGCATCAAAACTTCGACGCAACAACGTCGACAAGGCATCACGATTCAACGCCATGGATCCTGAACTCATCGCCGCCTCCTCGCCAGATCAACGCCCATCGGTCGCCACCGCATGGGCAATCGCCTTGCCCACCTCCACCGTGGTGGCCGACCCCCCGAGATCACGGGTCTTCGGCCCCGACTGCAACACGGTTTCGATCGCCTTCAAGATGGCATCGTGGGCCTGAGGAAATCCCAGAAAATCCAACATGAGGGCAGCCGACCAGATCTGGGCAATCGGATTGGCAATGCCTTTGCCTGCAATGTCGGGGGCCGAACCGTGCACCGGCTCAAATAACGAGGGGAATTGGCGCTCCGGATTCAAATTGGCCGACGGCGCAATGCCAATCGTGCCGGTACACGCCGGACCGAGATCCGACAAGATGTCGCCAAATAAATTACTGGCCACCACCACATCAAACCAGTCCGGATGCAGCACAAAGTTCGCCGTCAGGATATCGATGTGATACTTGTCCACCCGAACATCCGGATAACGGTCGGCCATTTCCTGGACGCGTTGATCCCACCAGGGCATGGTGATCGCGATCCCATTGGATTTCGTGGCCGATGTCAGATGTTTTTTAGGACGACGCTGGGCCAGTTCAAATGCAAACTTCAGAATACGTTCGGTTCCAAACCGGCTCATCACCGTTTCCTGCACGGCCACTTCACGCGCTGTGCCGGGAAACATAATGCCGCCAATCGACGAATATTCCCCTTCGGTGTTCTCACGTACAACAAAAAAATCGATATCGCCGGGTTTCCGGTCCGCCAATGGCGAACGAACCCCGGGCATCAGGCGCACCGGTCGCAGATTCACATACTGGTCAAAATCACGGCGAAACTTTAAGAGCGATCCCCACAAAGAAATATGGTCCGGCACGGTCGCGGGCCAGCCCACCGCACCAAAGAAGATGGCGTCATAGCCGCCTAACCGTTCCTTCCAGTCCGACGGCATCATGTCGCCATGCTGGGCATAGTACGCACAGGACGCAAAATCAAAATGATCAATCGTTAATGAAATGCCAAAGCGACGGGCCGCCTCATCGAGTACGCGTAACCCCTCTGGCATCACTTCCGTGCCAATGCCATCTCCAGGAATAGCGGCAATGCGAGCGGAGGTCATGAGCGGCAGAATACCAATGGACTAGTGGCTGAGGATCTTGGATAAAAATTCTTGTGCGCGCGGACTTCGTGGCGCCCCAAAGAACTCCTCTTTGCTGCAATCCTCCACGATCTTTCCTGCGTCCATGAAGATGACACGATCCGAAACCTTACGCGCGAATCCCATCTCGTGGGTCACCACCATCATGGTCATCCCCTCTTTGGCCAGGGCCACCATGACGTCCAACACCTCATTGACCATCTCCGGGTCCAGCGCCGATGTCGGCTCATCGAACAACATCGCCACCGGATCCATGCACAGGGCGCGGGCAATCGCCACACGCTGCTGCTGGCCTCCCGATAACTGACCCGGAAATTTTTCCGCATGGCTGCGCAAGCCCACACGATCAAGCAGCGCCATGGCCTTCTGATCCGCCGCCTCCTGGGAACGTCCCAGCACCTTCATCTGGCCCAGGGTCAGGTTTTGCATCACCGACAAGTGCGGAAATAGTTCAAAGTGCTGGAAGACCATGCCGATCTGGGAGCGCAGCCGGGGAAGATCGGTCTTGGGGTCGCCCACCGAGACGCCATTGAACACCAGCTCACCTTTTTGGAATGGTTCCAAACCGTTCGCGCATTTAATTAACGTGGATTTACCGGAGCCCGACGGCCCACAGACCACCACCACTTCGCCCTTATCCACGCGGGTGGTGCAGTCGGACAAAACCTGGAAATCGCCGTACCACTTGCTGACATTTTTAAATTCAATCATGAGGCGTATCGGTGTGTTATCGAATGATGGAAATGCGCGCCTGAAGTCGGCGCACGTACATGGAAGCAGTAAAACAGATGATGAAGTAGATCAGCGCGGCAAAGGTGTACATCTCCACCAGGCGATGATCCCGATTGGCCACTTTGGCGGCCGCACCCAGGAAATCCGTACTGGAAATCACGTACACGAGCGATGTGTCCTGAAACAGAATGATCGTTTGCGTGAGCAGCACGGGCAACATGTTACGAAAGGCCTGGGGCAGCACGATATACGACATGGTTTGTCGATAGTTCAGACCAATCGCATATCCTGCCGCAACCTGCCCCTTTGGAATTGACTGGATCCCGGCCCGCATGATCTCGCAGTAAAACGCAGCCTCAAACATGGTGAAGGTGATCAGCGCACTGGCAAATGCCCCCACCTTCATCGGTTGGTTGCTGCCAGAAAGCCAACCGCCGATGTAGGGCACCAAAAAATAAAACCAGAAGATCACCAGCACCAGTGGCAATGAGCGCATCAGATTAACGTACGCGCCTGCAAATCCATTCAATAGCCGATTGGACGATAGCCGCATCAAGGCCAGGGCAGTGCCCAACACGATTCCCCCCAGCATCGACAGCAATGTCAGGGTCACCGTAAACGTCATCCCGTCGCGGAATAGATAAACCCAGGAACGTTGAATGACGTCAACATCAAAATCGTAACCCATGATCAGTGCCCCGCCGCCGCTGAGTTCGGACTGCCAATAAATCCCGGCACACGGATCTTGCGCTCCACCTGACGCATCGCCAGCACCACCAACAGGTTCACCACCAAATAGATCACCGTAGCGGCCGCAAACGCCTCGAAGACCTGAAAGCTAAACTCCTGCATCGCGCGGGCCCGCGCGGTGAGCTCCATCAGGCCAATGGTCAACGCCAAGGAACTGTTTTTGATCGTATTTAAAAATTCGGAGGTCAACGGGGGCAAGATGATCCGAAACACCATGGGAAGCAGCACATAGCGATAGGTTTGCGCACGGCTTAAACCAATGGCCAGACCGGCCATTTGTTGGCCCTTGGGCAAGGACTGAATGCCCGACCGGACCTGTTCGGCCACGCGCACGGACATAAAGATTCCCAAGCACAACACGGCGGGCACCAGGGAGGCCCAGGGCGGTGTCATGGCCTTCATGCCGTCGCCCAATGCCTTGGGCAAAAGCTCCGGTAATACGAAGTACCACAGGAACATTTGAACCAGAAGCGGCACGTTGCGAAATAACTCGGTGTAAGCAAAGCACACCCGCTCGATCCCTTTATGGCCGGTCGTGCGCAGGGTACCGACCAACACCCCCAGCACCAAGGCCAAGACCCACGCGAATGCCGCCGTCACCAGGGTCCACCCCAGTCCACCCAACAAATACTGAAGATACGTGCCCGACGCCCCCGGTTCGAGCTCGAAAAATATTCCCCAGTTCCAGTTGTAATTCATGGCGAATAAGCCTCTAAAAAATTAGTTCGTGCTCTGACATGCATGAACCGCCTGACGGGCCAAGGCGTCGGTGGCATCCACACACCGATCGGCCACGGATAAGCGTTCGACGACCAATGGTAACTCCGTGCATCCCAGAATTATCCGCTCTGCACCGCGTTCGCATAAATTCTCTGCGATCGGAGCCACCCTCCTGGCGGCGGCCTCATGATGACCCGATTTGATCTGCCCGATCGCCTGACCAATGGCCCGCTGATCACTCTCCGAGGGCATCACCAGTTCGATCCCGAAGGCCGCCAGTCGCCGCTGATAAAACCCCGAATGACGGGTGCCGTCCGTGGCCAATAGGCCCAGACGTTGGACGACGCTATGCTGCTGTGCGATCTGATCATGGCAGGCATCCACAATATGCAAGATCGGAATGGACACGGTCGACTGTAATTCCGAGTGCCAATGGTGGGCCGTGTTGCAGGCGATGGCAATGATCTGCGCGCCCAAACGCTCCAAGGCCATCACGCCATCGGTCATCGCAGGCAAGGGCGAGGGCGAGAGGGCCTGCCCCAGAATCGCCGCCGTACGGTCTGGAATCTGTGGGATGTTCCAGGTGATCACGGGCAGATGATCCTGGTCACGCTGCGCGGAGGTTCGCCGAAGAATCTTCAGTTGAAGATCAATCGCCGCCTCCGGTCCCATGCCCCCCAGAATTCCTAATCGCTTCACATCGGATCTTTCTCAGCTATCCCTAGAAAAACAAAAGGGGAACGAGACGCTCCCCTTTTGATCGCTACGTCAATCGGCTTACTGATACGCTGCCGGATCCGGTGAATCGGTGGGCTTGGCGATCACCTTCTTCAGGTTAGCGCTCATGGGAATGTTCATGTTGATGTTCTTCGGGGGAATCGGCTTCAAGAACCACTTATCGTAGATCTTGTTGATCTCGCCCGAGGCCATCAATCCGGTGACCACGCCATCGGCCAGTTTCTTAAACTTCGGATCATCCTTGCGCACCATGATGCCGTAGGGCTCCACGGACAAGGCTTCCGAAGAAATCTCGAAATCCCCGGGGGTTTTCGAGTTCGCAACGAGTCCTGCCAACAGAATGTCGTCCATCGCAAACGCCACTGCCCGTCCGGTTTCCACCATCAGGAAGGACTCCGCATGGCCGTTCGCCGAAACGATATTAATGCTTAGGTTCTGCGCCGCATTCAGCTCGGTCACCTGTTTGATATTGGTCGTGCCCGCAGTGGACACCAGGGTCTTGCCTTTCAGATCCGCCAGTTTTTTTACGCCGGAGCTTTTCTTGTAGACGATCCGGTTCGCCGTCACGAATGTCGTGGGCAGATACGACACCTGCTTTTGGCGCTCCGCATTGTTGGTGGTGGAACCGCACTCGATATCCACCGTGCCGTTCGCGAGCAGGGGAATGCGGTTCGCCGAGGTCACCAACTGATATTTCACTTCCATTTTGGGCAGATTCAGTTCCTTCTTCACTGCCTCGGCCACCTTTTGGCAGATGTCCATGGAGTAGCCAATGGGCTGTTGCTTGTCGTCGTAATACGACAGCGGAATGGACGCATCACGATGTCCGATCGTGAATACCCCAGACTGTTTGACTTTGGCCAAGGTATCGGCCGCTGCGACTCCCGACAACCCCAGCATGGCGGCACCGACCGCCCATGCAGCTAACTGTTTTTTCATGCGTTCACCTCAGAGGATTAAAGAAAAGACACCGGTGTTTCGTGACGAAACGATCCTGCATCTTGCCATTAAAGCCCCGAAAGACCCTACGGGAAACTACTGATACGCCGGGCCTCCCGGGCCTGAAGCTCCCACAATTCGGCATACCGCCCCTGCCGCGCGATCAGTTCGGCATGGCGCCCCCGTTCCACAATCTGTCCGGCCTCCAGCACGATGATCTGGTCGGCGTCCACGATGGTTGAAAGACGATGGGCGATCACCAACGTGGTGCGCCCCTGGGAGATCTCGGTCAACTCCCCTTGAATCGCCTTCTCGGATTCCGAATCCAGGGCCGAGGTGGCCTCGTCAAAAATCAGGATCGCCGGGTTCTTCAGGAGGGCACGGGCAATCGCCACGCGCTGCTTCTCACCACCGGAGAGTTTTAATCCCCGCTCGCCCACGCGAGTTTTCATCCCTTCGGGCAGTGCGGCAATAAACCGCGACAGGTGGGCCGCCTCGGCCACGGCCGCCACGTCTGCATCGCTGGCCGATGGCCGACCGTACCGAATGTTGTACTCCAAGGTGTCATTAAAGAGCACCGTATCCTGCGGCACGATGGCAATCGCGGCGCGCAGACTGGTCTGGGTCACGTCGCGAATGTCCTGCCCATCGATGCGAATCACCCCATGGTTAATGTCGTAGAAGCGATAGAGCAGCCGGGACAAGGTGGACTTGCCCGCACCCGATGATCCCACCACGGCCGTGGTTTTGCCTGCCGGCATTGCCAGATCAATCCCCCGCAAAATCGGACGCGCCGAATCGTAGGCAAACGACACGCCCTCGAAACGCACCTCACCGGCGTGCACACGAAGGGGTTGCGCGCCTGGACGATCGTCCACTTCGCGATGTTCGGCCATGAGCCCGAACATCCGTTCCATATCCGCCAGACTCTGCTTAATTTCACGGTACAACACCCCGAGAAAGTTCAGTGGAATATAAAGCTGAATCATGAAGGCATTGACCAGCACCAGATCCCCCAGGGTCATGCGGCCCTCCACCACTCCCACCGTGGCCCGCCAGACCATCAGGGTCACGGCAATTGAAATGATCAGTGACTGTCCGATATTTAACACCGACAGAGAGGTCTGGTTTTTGATGGCCGCCTCCTGCCAGCGCGTCATGCTGCGGTCGTAACGATCCGCCTCGTACCGCTCATTGTTGAAATATTTGACCGTCTCATAGTTCAAGAGGGAGTCCACGGCGCGTGTATTGGCACGGGAATCAAGATCATTCATCGTGCGACGAAAGTTGGTGCGCCAGTTGGTGACCACAACGGTGTAGATCACGTAGACGGCCAGGGCGGTCACGGTGATCACCGCAAACCAGATTTCGTAGTGCACGATCAGCCAGGCGAGTACTAGCCCGACTTCCAGCAACGTGGGCAAGATGGAATACAAGGTGAACGACACCAGACTCGATACGCCCCGGGTACCGCGCTCAATATCCCGTGTTAAACCACCCGTCTGACGATCCAAATGAAATCGCAGTGATAAGGCATGCAAATGCTCAAACACCTGCAGGGCGATGCGACGAACGGCCTGCTGGGTCACGCGTGCGAACACCACCTCCCGAAGCTCGGTGAACACGGTGGCCATGATCCGCATTGCCCCATAACCAACAATGAAGCCGACGGGCACGGCAGCCACCGCAAGCGCCGGCGTACCACTCACACCATCGACAATGTCTTTTAAAACAATCGGTACCGCGACGTTGGCCAGCTTTGCCAGCACCAGGCACGCCAGGGCGATGCCCACACGCCACTTGTACTGCCAGAGGTAAGGGAGCAGGGCCCTTAAGGTCTGCCACTCGCCACGGGGTGCGCCAGGCGGTGTCGGATAGGACTTGGTGGGACGTTCAATCGATGAATGGTGGCGCATAGATCACCATCTTAACGAGACACGGATGCAATCCAACCCTCGAGAGGATCGACGGCATTTGGGAATCCGTAATTGGGCAATCGTGAGGCATGCGCAGCCTGCAGGGCGCAGATGGCCGCATCCATCAGATCGCCACTACCGTCTGCAATCATCGCGGCCCGCCATGACGGTGTGATCCGAAGCCGCACCGACAGACCCGCACAACGATGCAGGAGTGCATCGATGATCGCCACACGCACCTGCTCACGCTCCACGGTTTGCTTGGCGGCAATGTCACTCTTGTACGATCGTGTCGACACGCGGCGCGCAGTGTAGCCAGGATAGGCCTCCAGTGCCACGCGCACCTTCCCCGGCGGATCGGAGCCCGGCGTCAGCGCCGGGACACACACCCCCGCTCGCCACAATCGCGGTGCCCCCGCATGCGCCATCCAGGCCACGGGAGGGTTCGTCCAGCGCATTGCCGGGCTGGATCCCGCCGGACGATCCGTGTCGCGGTAGACGTATTTCTGACCGGACGGACGACCATCACAGAACGCCCGAAACTGATCGCGCAACACCGATCGGTCCTGCTGCCCGTACCACGCGATGAATTCAGGCCAGTCGGACATCGGCCAGTGGTAATGGGCCATCAGTGCCCGGGGCAGGCTAAACGGCAAATCAAACCCGGCCGTCCACGGACCCGCATGGGCCAGGAAGGCCTCAAAGGCATCAAAATCTGGGACCCCTACGACTTGATCCATGACGTACACATCACCGTGCAGTTCACCGATGGCGATCGTGATGGGTTTTTTCAAGGACGGGGCGGAACTGAAATCCACCCCATAAAACCGCTGCCCGCTCATGCGCCCCTCTGCCACACCGATCGATCCATGACCGTCAGCGCACCCGAAAACCGGTGCCGCTAAACGCAACAAAACACCGAAGTGCCATCAAGGCCAGGGTCAAGACCAGGCCGCGTGACAACGCAGCCAGGGGGCCACGCTCTACCGGCAGGGGTTGCAATCGGCGTGAAGCCGTATCGATCGCGTGATTTAACGTGGTCGTGAGCTGCTGCGACAGTGCGGCGTCATCCGCGATCAGATTAGCCTCCAGAGACAAGGTGAGCGAGAACGGATCAATATTGGAGGATCCAACGGTCACCGATTGGTCCATCACGGCCACCTTCGCATGCAGGAAACTGGCCGTGTACTCGTAGACTTCCACGCCACTGGCCACCAGTTCTCCGATCAAGGCCTGCGTGGCCCAGGCCGTCCACCACTGATCGCTATGGCCCTGAATCAGCAAACGGAGCCGAACACCGCGACGGGCCGCCGCCATCAAGGCCTGACGAAAACGAAATGTCGGGACGAAATAGGCATTTGCAATCACAATCTCCCGACGGGCCAAACGGATATGCCAGAGGTACCACCGCTCAATGCTGCGGCGATAACGAAGATTATCCCGAAGTAATAAACGGATGCGTCGTGAGGTCTGGCGTCGCACAGGCGGGCCACGCCAGCGCAAATGACGTCGGGTGCGCCGCCAGGCATCCCGCATCCGAATCAGTTCCGAGGAGCGGTCTTTGGTATCGAGCAATCGTTTCAGGCTGCCGCGGACCGCATTGCGTAATGTCACCCGCCACCACAGCCGTCGCATCGTGCGGGATAAGCGCTCCACCACACGGGCCGACGTGGTCATCACGGCAAAATCGAGCCGCGGCTGCGCCAACCGTCCGTGGGCCGGATCGTAATGATCGCCGATCAGATTGATGCCGCCGATGAACCCGATCTGTTCGTCAATTAATACCAGTTTGCGATGCAGTCGCCGCCAGGTCTTCGGGGCCAGCCAACGCACCCCAGGCCGATACAGCTCCACCTCGATGCCATGTGGACCACACTGGGCACATACCCACTCTGTGTCGGACTGGGCACCAAATCCATCCAGCAGCAGATACACCGCCACACCCCGACGTCGCGCCCGGATTAACGCCTCCAGCACCTGCTGTGTCGGAGGATCCCGATGAATGAGATACGACTCGATGTAAACGGTCGCCCGGGCGGTCTCGATGGCCTCGATGAGCGCGGGGAAATACTCCGTAGCACCCTGCAATAGACGAAGGGGAGATCGCGTGGGCATACCGATCAGGGTTGATCGAGCGCAGGACGATCATTCAAAACGCGGGCCATCCTCCCCGGCAAGGTCTGCAACGCCTTCGCGTTACTCCAGGAAAAACACCGTTCCGCGGCGGTCGACCAGTCACACCACTCGTGACGCAGATGCTCTCGCGCAGACAAACGAATGGGAATATCCATGGGCACACAGACACTGAATACATGCTCCACATTGTGAGTGACGCCGGCCGGATAGCGATGACGCCAGTGGGGATAAATCTCATAAGTCTGCGAGAACGCCCAGTCGCAGATCGGCGCCACGCCAAGAGCGTCCCATCGGATGCCGGTCTCTTCCCACAGTTCCCGACGTGCGGTGTCGATCAGCGGCTCTTCCCACGTGTCGCGACTTCCCGTCACCGACTGCCAAAACCCTGGATGATCGGCCCGCTCGAGAAGCAATACCTGGAGATCACTCGTATGAATGATGACCAACACCGATTCCGGGATTTTTGTACCGACCATGATCGACGTGTTAACGATGCATCAACAGCACGGGCAACCATAAGGCCACGGTCAGCACCGCAACGAACACTTTCGTTGCGGCATTCAATAACCGAAACGCGGCCTGGAGTTCGTCTTTGGCCACCAATCGTCGGGCCTGCCATGCGGGAATCACCGCACTGATCACCCAGAAGACCGATGGGGGAAGATTGGTCATCAGGGTCGATAACGCCGTGATGCCCGCCGCTAGGTAGAGCAACAGCACGGCAATCTTGGCACCAGGGGAACTGGCATCCCGCTCAATCCAGGCCCCCACTAAGGCCAATCCCAGGGCCAGTCCCACCACCATGGCACCGCGCGATGGCCATTGCAATAACAGAGTGGCCTCTGTGCTGACGACCGCCACTCCCGTGGCAAGGACAATTCCTACGCCGAATAAGAGTTGACGTCGTCGAGGAACCTCTTGAATTCCTGGTAAACGCGCGAAGCGCGCAATTGCCACTATAGCTGCGAAGCTCACAAACAAAGGAATAAGAACTAATACGGGATGCACCGCAAGTGACGACGCACCACGCTGAAATGCCAGGCCAGCCCCAAGCGCCACGGCAATCACCGCAAACCCCAGGGCCGCCGTCATTTTGTATCACTCCACCATCTTGGGCGCTTCGCGCAAACGAATGTGCAGCTCCCGCAATTGTTTTTCATCAACGGCAGACGGCGCCTGCGTTAATAGGCACTGGGCCCGTTGGGTCTTCGGAAACGCGATCACGTCACGAATACTCTCTGCGCCCGACATCAAGGTCACCAATCGATCCAGACCAAAGGCGATGCCGCCGTGAGGGGGCGCACCGTACTGCAAGGCGTCGAGCAGAAACCCGAATTTGGACGCCGCCTCCTCAGGGCCGATCTTGAGCGCACGAAATACGGTGCTCTGAACCTCTTCACGGTGAATACGCACGGAACCCCCTCCGAGCTCCCAGCCGTTTAAGACCATGTCATAGGCCTTGGCCAGACAGCTTCCGGGGTCCGTGGTCATGCGCTGCTCATGACCATCTTTAGGAGCGGTAAAGGGATGATGAACCGCCACCCAGCGATCCTCTTCCTCGTCGTGCTCAAACATCGGAAAGTCCACTACCCATAGCGGCCGCCAACCCGGCTGAAACAGTTGATGCTGCTTGGCAAACTCGCTGTGCCCCACCTTCAGACGCAAGGCCCCCAACGCATCGTTGACCACCTTGGCCTTGTCGGCACCAAAGAACAACAGGTCCCCATCCTGTGCGCCAGAGCGCTCCAGGATGGCGGCAATGGCCTGATCGTGAAGATTTTTCACAATCGGAGACTGCAATCCGTCACGGCCTTTGGCGCGTTCGTTGACCTTAATCCAGGCCAGCCCTTTCGCACCGTATATCTTGACAAACTCCGTATACGCATCAATGTCCCCACGCGAGATCGACGCCCCTGCCGGCACACGCAGCGCCGCCACGCGACCCTTAGGATGATTGGCCGGATCCGAAAACACCTTGAAATCCACATCCCGCATTACATCCGTCAGCTCGGTAAATTCCAGAGCCACGCGCAGGTCCGGCTTGTCCGATCCGAATCGTGCCATGGCCTCGCCATAGGTCATCACCGGAAATGGCTCGGGCATGGTGACGCCCATGGTCGACTGAAACACATGCCGGATCATGCGCTCGAATAAATCCCGGATCTGCTGCTCGTTCAGAAATGATGTTTCGCAATCAATCTGTGTGAACTCCGGCTGACGATCCGCGCGCAGATCCTCGTCACGAAAACACTTGGTGATCTGGTAGTACCGATCAAACCCTGCCACCATGAGCAGCTGCTTGAATAACTGGGGCGACTGCGGAAGGGCAAAGAACTGGCCGGCATTGACCCGCGATGGCACCAGATAGTCGCGTGCACCCTCGGGCGTGGATTTCGTCAACATCGGGGTTTCGATATCCACAAATCCTTGCGCGTCCAGGTACCGACGAACCTCCATCGCCACCCGATACCGCAGCATCAGGTTTTTCTGCATCATCGGGCGCCGCAAGTCGAGCACTCGATGGGTCAGCCGCGTGGTTTCGGACAGATGGTCATCATCCAATTGGAATGGTGGTGTCACCGATGGGTTCAGCACGGTAATGTCATGGCAAAGAATCTCGATGGCGCCACTTTTCAGATTGGCATTGACGGTGCCCGCAGGGCGCTCACGCGCAATTCCTTTGATCTGAATACAGAACTCGTTGCGCAGTGTTTCCGCAATGGCGAACATCTCCGGTCGATCCGGATCGCACACGACTTGTGCCAATCCCTCGCGATCACGAAGGTCGATGAAGATCACGCCGCCATGATCCCGACGACGATGTACCCAACCGCATAACGTTACCGGTTGGCCGAGTTGATCGTTGCAGACAGAGCCAGCGTAATGAGAGCGCATAGAAATTCCTGAGTCAGTCATCAAAAAAACAGTTGCGATTAATCCTTCGATTTCACCGCGAGGGGTGGTACCGTGCCCATGCTGACCACGTATTTCAATGCGGCATCCACCCCGATCGAGAGTTCCACCACATCGGTCCGCGGCATCATGAGGAAAAATCCCGATGTCGGGTTCGGTGTGGTCGGCACGTACACCGACACGCAGTCGCCCGGCAGGTGCTGCGCCACATCGGCCGCCGGCGTACCGGTAAGAAATGCAATCGTCCAGGATCCCTGACGCGGGTACTGCACCAACACCGCCTGTCGAAACGCCTGCCCGTTGGGAGACAGAATGGTGTCACTGACCTGTTTCACCGACGAGTAAATGGATCGGACCAGCGGGATTCGGTGCATGACCCCTTCCCAGAACTCGACCATCTTCTGACCGATCAGGTTGGCCGCTAAAAATCCCGTCACCAGGATCAGTGCCACCACCACGAGCACCCCAAATCCGGGCACGTGAACACCGAACAGGGATTCGGAACGCACTCCGACGGGAAGCACGCTGTCCAGAGTGCCGAAGATCCATGTGATCACCCAAATGGTGATGGACAACGGGGCCCAGAGAATCAGGCCCGCCAGAAAATAGCGCTTAAAGTGGGTGCGTACGCGCTGCATGGTCAACGGCAGTCAAGCCGCGCTGGTACTGCTCGGACTGGTCGGGGTCGACGGTGCGGCCGGTGGTGTCGCCGAGGAGGCCTCGCCCGCGGCGGGCGGGGCCGGCGACTCGGTGGCGTTGGAGGCCGGCGGTGCGGCCGACGAGGTCTTGCCCTGGTCGCGAAAGTCCGTGACGTACCAGCCACTTCCCTTTAACGCAAAACCGGCAGCGGTGAGCTGTTTGGCCAGACGAGGTTGTCCACATTGAGGGCAATCCACCAACGGTGGGTCGGAAAGTTTTTGAAGGGCGTCTTTCTGAAACCCGCACCCCTCACAGCGATAGGCATAGATTGGCATGGCTTTTCATTTCCCGTAAAAAACTCGCGCCGCATAGGCGGCGCGATCATGATGTGAGCGATCCTACATTTTAGCCGCTCTGGCACCCCTTCTGGCGAGGAATCTGGGCTAGAACGGGATATCGTCGTCCAGTTCATCAAACCCCGGAGCCTTGGCCGGGGCCTTGGCCGCTCGGGCCGGGGTGGCACCGGTCGACTCGCCTGCTGATTCCGCCGAGGCATCCTCGCGTCGGCCGCCAACGAACTCGAGTTCCGTGATCCGAGCCCGCAGCGAAAATCCCTGCCCCGATCCATCCTTCTTGTCATAGGTCTCAATGTGCGGCTCGGACATGGTCACAAAGACCTGTGAGCCCTTGGACAGATAGGGCTGCAGCTTCTCGACCCGATCGCCCCACATGGTGGCATTTACCCACTGGGTCGGACGGCGGCCATCGCCGCCTTTTCGACCGTAGTCAAACGCCAGGGAAATATCCATCACTGCTTTACCGTCCGGCGTGTAACGGGCCACCGGTTCGTTTCCAACGCGTGCAACTCCAACCATCAACATAGTGTTCTCCTAAAAAGAGCCCCGATTCGGGACGCGACCCAGCATGGGCCATCTGCAATCCGCTGACGATCCCATATTCGGATGAGCCAATCGGCCGATGCCCATCGGCTAGACGACCGCCGGTTTTTTTCTGGGGCACTCCACCAAACCAAACGAGATAATGCCCCAAATGACAATCGCCGCCCCGCAGGCCCAATAGACCGCGCTCGGCCCGAACGCCTTGGCCATGGCACCCCCCATCAGCCCCCCGGTGAACAATCCAAGCGACTGGGTGGTGTTGTAGATGCCCAGCGCCAATCCGCGATGTTCCGGTGGCGCAACCCGCGAGACCCACGAGGGCAAAAACGCCTCCAGCACGTTAAACGACGTGAAAAACAGCAGCAACACTAACGCCCAGATCCAGATCACATGAGGGCCCCACGCAAATCCCAGGATGGCCAGGCCCATCACCGCAATCGCACCAAGAAAGGCCGGTTTGTTACGGCCGGTCCGCTCGGCCCAGAAAATCGGTATCACCATCGCGCCAAATGACACGAGCACCACGGGCAGGTAAATCCTCCAGTGCGTGGCCAGCGCCATCCCCATGTCAATGAGCGCCAGCGGAATGACCACAAACAATGCGGTCTGAACCATATGAATCATAAAGATGCCAAGATTTAACCGCATCAGTTGGCCATTTGAAAACACGGTGTAACGGGCCTGCGCAAACGAATAGTCCGGCGGCTTTTTGTGGACCGGCTCACGCATCCGGATGACCGGCCACATGGCCGTGATCACCAGCAATCCGGTCAACCAGAACAGTCCCTCCATTCCGATCCACATGGAGAGCACGGGCGCCACCACCAACGACAGCGCAAACGACACACCGATCGTTCCGCCAATCAAGGCCATCGCGCGCGTACGCACTTCATCACGGGTCGAATCCGCGAGAAAAGCCGTGACCGCCGCCGAGATGGCCCCGGCCCCCTGCAGGGCACGGCCCACGGCCAGCCATTGAATCGTGGTGGCCAATGCCGCGACAAAACTGCCCAGCGCGAACACCGCCAGCCCCAACACGATCACTCGGCGCCGTCCATAACGATCCGATGCAATGCCAAACGGAATCTGGAGAAACGCCTGCGTGAGCCCATACACCCCAACCGCAATGCCCACCCAGACCGGATCGGTGCCCCCATCGAGTTTCTTGGATTCGGCGGCCAGAATTGGGAACACGAGAAACAGGCCCAACATGCGCAACCCATACAGCATTGAGAGCGCCAGACAGGCGCGCCACTCATCTCGCGTAAACCGAATTTTCAAGGATGCATTGGCCATATTGACCGGTTATAGTAGTCGATTGGCCAAAACCGAACGTGCTGCAGATGCCGCAGCCTGCGGAGACTGCACATGAGCGACATGATCCGGGTGCGCGGTGCCCGAACCCACAATCTGAAAGCCATCGACGTGGATCTGCCGCGCCACCGTCTGATCGTGATCACGGGACTATCGGGCTCGGGCAAGTCGTCACTGGCCTTCGATACCCTGTATGCAGAAGGGCAACGGCGTTATGTCGAATCACTGTCGGCCTACGCGCGACAATTTCTGCAGTTGATGGAAAAACCCGATGTCGATGTAATCGAGGGGCTATCGCCTGCGATTGCCATTGAGCAGAAGGCCACCAGTCACAATCCGCGATCGACCGTTGGCACCGTCACGGAGATCCACGATTACCTGCGACTGCTCTTTGCCCGCGCCGGCGTGCCCCATTGCCCGGATCACCCGGAGCATCGATTGGAGTCGCAGACCATTTCGCAAATGGTGGACCACGTCTTGGGCTGGCCCGACGACACCCGACTGACAGTGCTCGCTCCCGTGCTCTCCCACCGCAAAGGGGAACATCTCGACCTGATCCAAAACCTGCGGGCACAGGGATTTGTGCGGGTCCGGGTACAGACAGAACACGGCGATCCCACGATTCATGACCTTGATCAGATGGCCCCACTGACCAAGCATCAGAAACATTCCATCGATGTGGTGATCGATCGGTTAAAGATCAAACCGGAAATACGACAACGCCTTGCGGAATCTCTGGAGACGGCCCTGCGTTTCGGGGAAGGCCGGGCCATCATTGCCACCGACCCCCAGGTGTCGAATCAATCCCATCATGTTTTCTCCACCAAGTTTGCCTGCCCCGACTGCGGTTTCAGTCTCCAGGATCTCGAACCCCAGCTCTTTTCATTTAACAGTCCGAGCGGCGCCTGCGCCGCCTGTGACGGCCTGGGCATGGTGGACTTTTTCGATGCGAAGCGAATTGTGCAATTCCCTCATCTCAGTCTCGCTTCGGGTGCCATAAAAGGATGGGATCGACGTAACGCCTTCTATTTCCAGTTGTTGCAAAGCCTATCGGAGCACTATGGCTTCGATCTCGAAACGCCCTACGAATCGCTGCCCATCACCATTCAAGAGGTCTTGCTGCACGGATCCGGCAATGCGGTCGTCGCCCTGCGCTACCCAGGAGACCGCGGCAAAGTCATGATCAAAGAACAACCCTTTGAGGGAATTCTCAGGATCATGCAACGCCGATGGGAAGAAACCGATTCCCCGGCCGTGCGTGAAGAACTCGGACGTTATCGCAGCACGCAGCCGTGTCCCGCGTGCGCCGGAACACGACTTAAACGGGAAGCCCGATACGTGCGTGTGGGCACGCCCGATCACGAAACGGATCTGCCCAGTCTCTTGCATCGACCCCTGCGGGAAGCCCATGGGGTATTGGCCGATCTTCAACTGCCGGGAATGAAGGCGGCGATCGGAGAAAAAATTCTGTCGGAGATCACGGCGCGCTTGGGGTTTCTGATCAATGTGGGGCTGGACTACCTCACCCTGGATCGCCCAGCCGCCACCCTCTCCGGGGGAGAAGGTCAACGGATTCGACTGGCCAGTCAGATCGGTGCGGGATTATCCGGGGTGATGTATGTGCTCGACGAACCATCGATTGGTCTTCATCAGCGGGACAATGACCGACTGCTCAATACGTTGCACCGATTACGTCAGCTGGGCAACACCGTGATTGTGGTGGAACACGACGAAGATGCCATTTTATCGGCCGATTACGTGGTCGATATGGGACCCGGTGCCGGTGAACACGGTGGTCGGATCATTGCACAGGGATCCCCGCAGGAGATCCTGGCCCACCCGGACTCCCTCACCGGCGAATACCTTTCCGGACGCCGAAGCATTGCCATTCCGACCATGCGTCGAGCCCCCGGCGAACACTGGCTCACCATTACCGGTGCCCACGGCAACAATCTAAAACACATCACCACGCGGATTCCATGCGGATTGATGGTCTGCGTGACCGGTGTATCCGGATCGGGAAAGTCCACGCTGATCAACGATACGGTGTATGCCGCCGCCGCCAAGAAAATCTACGGGGCCAACGCCGAACCCGCAGCCCATTTGTCCATGGAAGGGTTGGAACACTTTGATAAGGTAATTGCCGTCGATCAAAGCCCAATTGGCCGCACCCCGCGCAGCAACCCGGCGACCTACACGGGATTGTTTACGCCCATCCGAGAACTGTTTGCCCAAACGCCCACCGCCCGTGAGCGTGGATACGACACCGGTCGCTTCTCATTTAACGTCAAGGGCGGGCGATGCGAGGCCTGTCAAGGCGACGGGCTGGTCAAAGTGGAAATGCATTTTCTGCCCGACGTCTATGTTCCGTGTGACGTCTGCCATGGACTGCGCTACAACCGAGAAACCTTGGATGTCCGCTATCGCGGAAAAAATATTGCAGAGGTTCTGGATCTGACGATTGAGCAGGCGATGGAATTTTTTCGTGCCGTGCCCAATGTCGCCCGACGGCTTCAGACCTTGTTGGACGTGGGACTGGGCTACGTCAAGCTCGGGCAGAGCGCCACTACCCTCTCGGGTGGGGAGGCTCAACGGGTCAAGCTCTCCCAGGAATTATCGAAACGGGACACCGGCCGCACGCTCTATATTTTGGATGAGCCCACTACCGGCCTGCACTTCCACGACATCGAACTGTTGTTACGCGTCCTTCACAGCTTACGGGATGCCGGCAATACCCTGGTCATCATCGAACACAATCTGGACGTGATCAAAACGGCAGATTGGGTAATTGATCTGGGCCCGGAAGGGGGTGAGGCGGGCGGATCCATGGTGGCCGCCGGAACACCGGAAACCATCACCGAGTGTGGGCAGAGTTATACGGGCCGCTACCTGGCGAAGGTTTTAAAAACAAAGGCCTGACGCCAGCACTTTCAGCGGTCGATCCGGCGCATCATAAGTGGCCACCACGATCTCGCCCATGCCCAGGGCATGGCCCGTCAGCGCGCTGATCGTGACCTGATGGGTCACCCAGACCTCGAATTCACCGGGATGGGCACGCACCGCAAGATCACGTGCCGCGGCGATCGCGTCCCGCAACTGATCATCCCGATGGCCGTGGCCCTGAAAAAAAGAGTTCAAGGCCGGCCACGGTTCAATGGGGAGCGCAGAGCCCACTGGACTTAAACGGAAGGCCTCGTTCGCCGACTCCAGGCAGCGGCACCATTGACTTGATCGGACGCGCGCCGGAATGAGTCCTTCCTGACGTAGCCACTGACCCACGCGTCGTGACTGATGTCGTCCGGCCTCCGACAGATTACGTTGCGTTGTGCAGTCGTTTAATTGAAATCCGGGGGGATCCCCCAATCCGGGCTCGGTCAGCCCATGGCGCATCAACACGATGACGCCACCACGCCGCACTGCCTCTCGTACCATGCGACCCGGATGTGCTGACGGTGCGCAGGACGGGCTGGCCTGCAGTCCGCGAGTCATCCACGCGGTGGGGCTGGCCATCACGAGCAGCAGAGCATGTCGACGAGTGATAGACCCACTTGTCATCTATTGATCGTCCCTGGCGAAGCGATTATCGTGTCCGGCACGGACCGAGGTGACGTCGACACTGGAGGAAGAAGTGTCCATAAACTGGCAACCCTATCTGCGTGCAAGCTGGGAATTGGTGATGGAATCCGAAGGCAAAAGCCAGGTCTTCCTTGACCACGAGCTGGAGGCGTATCTGGTGCACATGATCGCGCGAAACTTTCGCAATCATCAGTTTCCTCCCGACATTGTCTGCCTGGAATTTGCCCGGGCCAGAACCCGAGACGACTATCGACAGATCGGAGACAGTTGCCTATTCGTCGATGCCTGGGATGTAAAACGCGCGCGTTTGGTCGAGCGGAATTATTACGAAAAGATGGGGCAGATCGCGTATGCATCTGCCGCGACCGTGACACGCCCCGTCGAACAGCTTTTCGAACGGGTGGCGCGAGAGTTTGGCACGTTGTCACGGGTGCTGCGACAGCTCAAGCCGCACCTCGCGCCCGGTCTTAAAGAGCCTTGAACTGATAGCCGCCCGATGCTTTCGTAATGGTGCCCATGGCAGGAAATGGGAAATGAAATCCCCCCGCCACCATGTTGTCATTCACGATCATGTCAAACACCTTGCGTCGTGTCTGCCGAGCCAGCTCGGGATTCATATCAAACACCACCGACCATTCAGGATGTCGCGCAAATAAAGACGGCACATTAGTAAGATCGGCCACATAGATGAAGCGCTTGCCCTGGGAGGTCATGGTAAACAGCGTATGACCCGGGGTATGTCCGTAGGCCGGCATGGATAGAATGCCCGGCGCAATTTCGGCGCCCGGATTAAATTTAATTAACTGACTGCTTGGCAAGGAGCCAAACACCCGGGCGACCGCTGCAAATGCACCCTTCATCGCCTCTGGCGCGGACTTGATCACGGCGTCATCGGTCCAATAGGCGTGCTCGGGAGCGGGCACATGCACCCGCGCATTAGGGTAGACCAACTGCCCATTTTTCGCGCGCAGTCCATTGATGTGATCCCCGTGGAAATGACTGATCACAACATCGGTGATGTCCTGCGGTGAAATGCCGGCCGCCGCCATATTGGCCAACAGGCGGCCGGTGGTGGGTGGGCCATTGTCGGCAAATCCTGTGTCAAACAGCAGACGCTGTTTACCGTGAATCACAAGAAAAGGCGTAAAAGGAATATCAATGTAATCCGTGGGCAGATTCTGGGCAGATAACATGGCCTTGACCTGATCCAATGGGGCATTGGTCACAAACTCAGCGCCCAGTGGTCGACGCAACACACCATCATTGATCGCCACGATCTCCATTGCACCAAGGGTCATTTTTCGAAATCCTGGCGACGGCAAGGACGGGGCGCCCAGGGCTGCTCCGCCCTGGGCCCATGCAGCGGGAAACATCAGACTGGCGGTGCCGGCCAGGCCAGCACCGAGGAATGAACGACGGGTCAGCATCACCATCTCCTGGATCACGGAAAGTGAAAATAATGGCAGATTTGACCCGAAAGTCCTTACGTAGATTCCCCAAACCCCATCAGGGTTTGCCCAGCACAATGGGCGATAACGTGCGCATGGCCTTGCGCAATATCTTGAACACATCCAAATCGAATGTCGGCGAACCCGATTCCAGCAGCTCCCCCACCTCGTGCTCCGTACTGGCCGAACCGAGATAGCACCAGGCATCCACCACGTGCATCGTGTCCCCCTCCCGAAGACCAATCGGGCCCGAATACGGCCACTGCGGGATACGATGCTGCGCCACCGCCATGAGCAGGCGAGCGTGATGGAGTTCCGCCCGCTCCTTTCCAATACACGCCCCTCGGCAGTGCTTTAGCTGATGGCCGAAACACGGGGACCCCGACGCGGCTTTCTCAAGACCAAGCATCACCTTGCAGAGCTGCTCCCGCTGGGCCAGCTCCGACAACATGGTGAGGGCATCCCGTTGGCTGCGAAAAATCCCGTACAGATCCGGCTGTGCTCCCAGTTGGAGATCCCGTGCCCAGACCAGCCGGGGCGCGGCCATGGGCGAAATACGCCACGCGCAGAGCTCCTTCTGACGCCGTAGCCGCGTGTTGTGACTGGGCAATAGCGTTTTCACGAGTTCCGACTCTTTCAGGAGTGAAGCGATCTCTCCTTCGGTCGTGATCCAATCAATCCGACGAACCTGCAAAGACAGGCTCATTTCTTTTCCTCGCGCGTGATCCGAGGCAAAGTGGGACATCACGCGTTTACGCAGGTTTGTACTTTTACCCACGTAGAGAGGAAAATCATTTTCTCCATAAAAGATGTACACACCGTGGCCTTCCGGAAGCTGCTCGGGCAGATCGGGATCCAGATGCGAGGGCAGCGCGGGACGCGCGGTCACCCGATCAATGGCCTGATGCAAGCGCTCCGCAGGAAACTGTTGGCCTACGGTCTGCCAAAACTGGAAGATCAGGTCCGCGTCCGCCAGTGCGCGATGGCGCCCACCCGCGTGAAGTCCGTGACGGGCGATGAGGGCGTCAAGATTATGGCGGGACTCCTGAGGGTAGAGCTCCCGCGAGAGCTTGACCGTGCACAACACGCGTGCACGAAAATCGATCCCAAGGCGCTTGAACTCGTTTTTAATAAATCCGTAGTCAAACCGGGCGTTGTGGGCCACGAACAGCGAACCGTGTAATCGATCGAAAAGGTCTTGGGCGATCTCGGAAAACGGCGGAGCCTTCTCCACCATGGCATCGGTGATGCCCGTGAGGCCCTGAATAAACGCTGGGATTCGCGTCTCAGGATTCACCAACTGACTGTAGCGCTCAACCCCGCGTGAGGTGACCGTCACCACGCCGACCTCGGTGATCCGATCCACGGTGGCCGTGGCGCCGGTGGTCTCGAGATCCACAAACACCATGTCCGGAAAACCATCATGCGCCATCATCGCCGAATGCGAACCCCCCACTTAGACCAATCGCTGCTGTAGTCGATCGAGGCCCGTCTGCAAGGTGTCGTCTCGTTTGGCAAAGCAAAACCGAATCGTATGGTTCTCGGTCGGCGCCTGATAAAAACTCGACAATGGGATGGCCGCGACACCCACTTCCCGGGTCAGCCACTCACATGCCTCGCCCTCGCGCTTACCCGACAGCGAGGGCACCGCGGAATAATCCACCATTTGAAAAAATGTCCCCTCACAGGGATACAGCCGTAATGGCGTGACCAACAATCCTTGGCGAAAGAAGTCCCGTTTGCGTTGATAAAAATCCGGTAATGCCAGATAACGCTGGGGGTCGGCCATGAAGTGCGCCAAGCCCACTTGCACGGCGCTATTGGCCACGAATACATTGAACTGATGCACCTTGCGATATTCCGTCATCAACCCAGTGGGCGCCGCCACGAAACCCATTTTCCATCCGGTCACATGAAAGGTTTTGCCAAAGGACGACACCACGACAGTGCGACTGGCCAAGGCGGGATAGCGGGCGGCGCTCTGATGGCATTGGCCATCAAACACCATGTGCTCATAGACTTCATCAGAAATGACCCACAGCCCGGTGTCCATCACGATGGACTCCAAGGCCCGCATGTCAGCATCGCTCAAGATAAGCCCAGAAGGATTGTGGGGGGAATTGACCAGAATCAATCGTGTCTTCGCCGTCACTGCCGATCGAACGCGATCCCAGTCCACCCGATAGTCCCGCGTCATCGGCACGCCCACGGGGTGACCCCCGGCCAGCACGATGCCCGGCACATAGCTGTCAAAGGCCGGCTCGATGACCAGCACCTCGTCACCCGGTTGGGTCAGTGCCATCAGGGCCGTGAATACCGCCTGGGTTGCACCGGCCGTGATCATGATCTCGGTATCGGCGCAATAGACATGCCCATACAGCTGCCGAATTTTTTCAGACAGGCACTCGCGCAGCATCGGTACGCCATTGAGCGGCGCATATTGGTTGTACCCGGAACGCATCGCCTGCGCGACATGTTCGATCAATACCGGATCGGGATCGAAATCCGGAAAACCCTGGCCAAGATTGACCGCACCGGACTCGGCCGCCAAGGCCGACATGACCGTAAAGATATTCGTGCCCACCATGGGCAGACGGGATTGCATGGAAATAAACAATACACGAACTCATACCGGTCACGCCGGAACGCGCATTTCGCGCCTTACGATTTATCCAAATAAATCGTCGAGCTTCTTTTTGGCCGACTCCGCATCGGCAGTGACCTTGCCCCGAATCTGCGGATACTCCTCGGCAATGCGATCTTCCCAATACGTCGTGGGATTGGGTGCATGACACAGCCGACGGAACACCTCTTCGGGCACGGCCGTGTAGATACGGCGACTGCCATCATCAAAATCTAAGATCAACTGCCGGGCAGATGCGGCGTAGTCCGCCCGACGAATCCGGCCAATCGTAAAGTCATGGATGGCCATCAGCGCGGCAGCGTGCTCGCCCCCATCAAGAACTCGTCCACGGCACGTGCAGCCTGACGACCCTCGCGAATCGCCCACACCACCAGGGACTGCCCCCGTCGCATATCCCCTGCGGCGAACACCTTGGCGACATTGGTGGCGTAGCTTCGTTCACCGTCGGTGGCCGCTTTAGCGTTACCCCGGGCATCCTTATCCACTCCAAATGCCTCGAGTACGGACCCGATCGGTGACACAAAACCCATCGCCAGAAACACCAGGTCGGCGGGCAGTACCTTCTCACTTCCCGGCACCTCGATCATCTTGCCGTCTTTCCACTCCACACGGACGCTTTTCAGCGCCTTCACGCGGCCACTCTCACCGATGAACTCCTTCGTGGCAATCGCAAACTCACGCTCACACCCCTCTTCATGACTGCTCGAGGTGCGCAGCTTAATCGGCCAGTAGGGCCATGTGAGCGGTTTATTTTCATGCTCGGGAGGCTGTGGCATCAGTTCGAATTGGGTGACGCTCGCGGCGCCGTGTCGGTTCGACGTTCCCACACAGTCCGAACCAGTATCCCCACCCCCGATCACGATGACATGCTTGCCATCCGCACGGATCTGGTTTTTCAACACATCGCCGGCGTTGACCTTATTTTGCTGCGGCAGAAATTCCATCGCGAAATGAATCCCATCCAGTTCGCGGCCGGGAACCGGCAGATCACGCGGCTGTTCCGCCCCCCCCGTGAGCAGCACCGCATCGAATGCGGCCAGCAAGTCCTTAGGGGGCATGGTCTGCTTGGCCCAATTGGTCACCTTGATGGCGGCCGGCAACTCGGCCACTAACACACCGGTCTTAAACGTTACCCCTTCGGCCTGCATCTGCTCCACACGGCGATCAATGTGATGCTTTTCCATCTTGAAATCAGGAATGCCATACCGCAGCAATCCACCCACACGATCATTCTTTTCAAATACCGTCACGGCGTGACCCGCGCGGGCCAATTGCTGGGCGGCCGCGAGTCCGGCCGGACCAGATCCCACCACGGCCACGGATTTACCGGTCTTCACCGGCGCGGGTTGTGGCACCACCCAGCCTTCTTGCCACCCGCGATCAATGATGGCGTGTTCGATCGACTTGATGCCCACGGGATCATCGTTCACGTTCAGTGTGCAGGCGGCCTCGCACGGCGCCGGACAGATGCGACCGGTGAACTCCGGAAAATTATTCGTGGAGTGCAACGTGTCCAGCGCCTGCTTCCAATCCTGACGGAATACCAGGTCATTAAAGTCCGGGATGATGTTGTTCACAGGACAGCCGCTGTTGCAAAAAGGGGTGCCACAGTCCATGCATCGGGCCGCCTGGACTTTGGCCTGCGACTCATCAAGACCGATCACGAATTCCTTGTAATGCTTAACCCGCTCGTCCACGGGCCGATAGCCCTCTTCGAGACGTTCGAACTCCATGAAACCGGTGATCTTGCCCATTTATGCTGCTGCCTTTTCGGTAGTGTGTTGTGCTGCCATTTCCGCCAATGCACGACGGTACTCATGCGGAAATACCTTGACGAATCGCTCGCGGGACGTGGCCCAGGAGTCCAGTATCTCGCGGGCGCGGCGACTGCCGGTCCAGCGGTGGTGATCTTCAATCCGTTTTCTCAGTGCGGCATCGTCATCGAGGGGCAGTTTTTCCAATGCCACCATGGCCGTATTGCAGCGGGAAGCGAACTGTCCATCCTCGTCGTAGATGTAAGCCCATCCACCCGACATGCCCGCAGCGAAATTACGGCCAGTCTTGCCGAGCACCACCACCGTACCGCCGGTCATGTACTCACACCCGTGATCGCCCACGCCCTCCACCACGGCGGACGCGCCGGAAAGACGGACACCGAAGCGCTCGCCCGCGACACCGCTGAAAAACGCCTCTCCCGATGTCGCGCCGTACAACACGGTATTGCCAACGATGATGTTCTCGTGGGCGTCACCGCGAAAATCGATGCTTGGTCGCACGACCACACGGCCACCGGACAGCCCTTTGCCGGTGTAATCGTTGGCGTCACCGATCAGGTACAGCGTCACCCCTTTGCAGAGAAACGCACCGAAGGACTGGCCGCCAGTCCCCTCGAGCTGGATTCGAATCGTGTCATCGGGCAGACCGTCAGGGTGGTGCTGGGTGACGGCCCCCGACAACATCGCGCCCACCGTTCTATTCACGTTACGGGCCACTTCCATAAACTGCACACGCTCACCGCGCTCAATGGCCGCCTTTGATTTGGCGATGAGGATATGGTCTAGGGCCTTATCGAGCCCGTGATCCTGAACCTCGGTGTGATACACAATCTTATGGGACGCCTCCGCGGGCTGATAGAACAGTCTTGAAAAGTCCAGCCCCTGCGCCTTCCAATGGGAGATGCCTTTGCGGGTGTCGAGCAGATCAACCCGCCCGATCAGATCATTGAATCGGGAGATGCCCAACTGGGCCATGATCTGACGGACCTCTTCGGCGATAAAGAAAAAGTAGTTCACCACATGCTCGGGTTTTCCGGAAAACTTTTTCCGGAGTATCGGATCCTGTGTGGCCACCCCCACCGGGCAGGTATTCAGATGACACTTGCGCATCATGATGCAGCCCTCAACCACCAGCGGCGCGGTGGCAAATCCGAACTCGTCCGCACCGAGCAAGGCTCCGATGACCACGTCGCGCCCGGTCTTCATCTGGCCATCGGCCTGCACGCGAATCCGACTGCGCAACCCGTTGAGCACCAGGGTCTGTTGGGTCTCCGCGAGCCCGATCTCCCACGGCGTGCCCGCGTGTTTGATCGACGACCAGGGCGAGGCGCCCGTGCCACCGTCATGACCCGCAATCACCACGTGATCGCTCTTGGCTTTGGCCACGCCGGCCGCCACCGTGCCCACGCCCACTTCGGAGACCAGTTTCACCGAGATCGAGGCGTGTGGAGCCACGTTCTTGAGGTCGTGAATGAGCTGCGCCAGATCCTCGATCGAATAGATGTCGTGGTGGGGTGGCGGTGAAATCAGCCCCACGCCGGGCACCGAGTGGCGCAGCTTGCCGATGTACTGGGACACCTTGCCGCCCGGCAGTTGCCCGCCCTCGCCAGGCTTGGCCCCCTGCGCCATCTTGATCTGAATCTGATCGGCGGACACCAGGTATTCGGCGGTCACACCAAAACGACCGGAGGCCACCTGTTTGATTTTCGATCGCAAGGAATCACCGTCCGAGAGTTCGTAATCCACCTCGATGACATCCTGGCCGATGATCTCCGATACCCGCGTGCCGCGGGTAATCGGGATTCCCTTCAGTTCGTTGCGATAACGGTTCTGATCCTCACCGCCCTCACCGGTATTGCTTTTCCCTCCGATCCGATTCATCGCAATGGCAAGCGTGGTGTGGGCTTCCGTGGAGATCGACCCCAAGGACATGGCCCCGGTGGCAAAACGCTTCACAATGTCCTGGGCCGACTCGACTTCGTCCAGGGGAATGGCCCGCGCAGGATCCACCTTGAATTCAAAAAGCCCGCGCAGGGTCATATGGCGCCGGCTCTGATCATTAATGATCTGGGCGTACTCCTTATAGGAGTTCCAGTTATTGGCACGGGTGGAATGCTGCAGCTTGGCAATCGCATCCGGTGTCCACATATGGGCCTCACCCCGCGTGCGCCAGGCGTACTCCCCGCCCGCATCGAGCATTCCGGCCAATACGGGATCACGGCTGAACGCGAGTGCGTGCGTGCGGATTGCTTCTTCGGCAATCTCAAATACGCCAATGCCCTCGACCTGACTGGAGGTCCCCGTGAAGTACTTGTCGATCGTCTCCTTGTTGATGCCGATCGCTTCAAAAATAGCCGCGCCACAATAGGACATATAGGTGCTGATGCCCATCTTGGACATGATCTTGGATAAACCCTTGCCGATGGCCTTGACGTAGTTGTAGACCGCCTTCTCACGCGACAGATCACCCGGAAGATCCTTGTGAATCTCCCACAAGGTCTCCATCGCAAGATAAGGATGAACGGCCTCCGCACCGTAACCGGCCAATACCGCAAAGTGGTGCACCTCGCGTGCGGAGCCCGTCTCGACGACGAGTCCCGCCAGGGTCCGCTTGCCTTCACGGACCAGATGCTGATGGATGGCTGAGAGTGCCAGGAGCGCGGGAATGGCCACCCGCTCCGCCGTGACGGCGCGGTCACTCACGATGAGAATATTTTTACCGGACTTAATGGCATCCGTTGCCTCCGCGCACAGTGACGCGAGTTTCGCCTCGACTCCCTCCCGTCCCCAGGCCATGGGATAGGTAATGTCGATCACATAACTCTTAAATTTTCCTTGCGTGTGGTGTTCGATATCCCGTAACCGCTGCATGTCCGCAAAATCCAGAACGGGTTGGCTCACCTCAAGACGCAAGGGCGGGTTGACCTGATTGATGTCCAACAGATTCGGACGCGGGCCGATGAACGATACCAAGGACATCACGATTGCCTCGCGAATCGGGTCAATCGGCGGATTGGTCACCTGGGCAAATAGCTGCTTGAAGTAGTTGTAGAGGGGTTTGTTCTTGTCGGACAAGACGGCCAGTGGCGAATCGTTGCCCATCGAACCAATGCCCTCTTCACCGGTGGCCGCCATCGGCGCCATCAGGAATTTGATGTCTTCTTGGGTGTAACCGAACGCCTGCTGACGATCGAGCAATGGGAGATCCGGGGACATGGGACCGGCCTGGGCCAATGCCTCGCCCCCCAACGATTCGAGACGGATGCGTAGATTCTCGATCCACTGCTTGTAAGGCTTGGCTTTGGACAGCGAGGACTTCAGCTCTTCGTCGTCGATCATGCGGCCCTGCTCGAGATCGATCAGAAACATTTTTCCAGGCTGCAGACGCCACTTACGAACGATGCGGCTCTCCGGCACCGGTAAGACTCCGGACTCGGACGCCATGATCACCAGATCATCATCGGTGATGCAGTAGCGGGATGGACGCAGGCCATTGCGGTCCAGAGTGGCACCAATCTGTCGGCCGTCTGTAAACACGATGGATGCGGGACCATCCCAGGGCTCCAACATCGCCGCGTGATACTCATAGAACGCACGCCGTGCCTCATCCATAGTGGAGTGCTGCTCCCACGGCTCCGGGATCATCATCATGGCCGCCTGGGCCAACGGATAGCCTGCGGCGACCAGCAGTTCGATGCAGTTATCGAATGTGGCGGTGTCCGACTGATTAGCAAAACTGATGGGGTAGAGTTTCGGAAGGTCGGCTCCCAACACGGGCGACGACATCACGCCTTCACGGGCCACCATCCAGTTGTAATTGCCCTTCACCGTATTGATCTCACCGTTGTGGGCAACCATGCGATACGGGTGAGCCAGCGACCAACGCGGGAACGTGTTCGTGGAGAACCGCTGATGCACCAGGGCCAACGCCGATGTGCACAGCGGATCCTGCAGGTCCAGGTAGTACTCGCCGACCTGATCCGCGAGCAGTAGTCCTTTGTAGACAATGGTGCGCGTGGACATACTGGGCACGTAATACTCTTTGCTGTGCTTGAGCTTGAGTTTCTGAATGGCGCTCGATGCGGTTTTACGAATCACATAAAGCTTGCGCTCCAGGGCGTCTTGGACGATCACATCGGCACCCCGTCCAATAAAAATCTGACGCATGACCGGCTCTTTCGCCCGCACGCGCGGCGACATCGGCATGTCGCGATTCGTCGGCACATCCCGCCAGCCGATCACCGACTGACCTTCGGCGCGCACCGCACGTTCGAGCTCCTGCTCACAGGCCAGGCGCGAGGCACGCTCCTGCGGCAGAAACACCTGCCCAACGCCGTATTCGCCCGGCGGCGGCAGCGTGATGCCTTGCCTGGATAATTCACGCCGTAAGTAAGCGTCGGGTATTTGGATCAACACCCCCGCCCCATCCCCCATCAAGGCATCCGCGCCCACCGCACCGCGATGGTCGAGGTTGCGCAGTATGTTCAAGCCCTGGGCGATGATGTCGTGGGACTTCTGTCCACGGATGTGGGCCACAAAGCCAACGCCGCAGGCATCGTGTTCGTTTTTCGGGTCGTAAAGGCCTTGAGCAGAGATCATGATGCGCGGCAATATTCTGTGAAAAGGGCAGTCACTATATCGCCGCTTTGCCCAAAAACTCAATCTAAAAAGTCTCTGGGAACCCCATAAAATATGATTATTAAATAGGGTCAGAACATATTTAAATAGCGCCCTAAGTTGGTGATATTAAAAATCAGGGGCGTATCATTTTGGTGCGTTTTTGGCGGGTCTCCCGCGCGGACGGCGCAACCAGCGCTCCCGCTCCTGCAGTGATAACTGGGCCATGGCCTGCTCGGTGGCCCAAGGACGTCCGCTGGACAGTCCCTTGCGCAGATGCTCCCAAGTGCCCTCCGTGGGCACTTGCTCCAGCAACCCAGGATAGGCCGCCTCTCGCTCAAACGGCGTGTTTCCCAGCGCCCAGTAGCCCGGAAGCGGGGTGAGCCGTGGTTCACTCTGGCGCCCCAGATGGACCCGCGCGCTCGACCAGGTCCAGTCCTGCGGCGTCATGACCAAGCCTTCACGCACCGGTGTCCACTCAATCGCGCGCTGCAGCACTAACCCATAGGCCGGCTCGTCCACCCAGTAGGCCCGATAGCGCCCCTCCCATAAGGTGCCGTGACGCGCCCATCGGGAATTAAACCGACGCACATAACTGCGTCCCACCTGCTGCACCACATCGGCCATCGCGTCCGCCCGTTGCGGCGTGGCCAACCAGTGGGCCTCTATTTTCAGGAGCGCGTAGGCATGCACCCGCAGGCCAAGCCCAATCGCCGCCTGCAAAAACGATTCGAGATAGAGATGCCGATCCTGGTCGTCACGAAAAATTTCAGCGCGATCGTGCCCGCGCTGAACCAGGTGATAGGTTCTTCCGGGACGCACATCACGAGCCTGTCGAGCCATGGAATCCTCATGGACACGTGGGAACTCCGATCATGCGCCTGTCTAACGCGAGGATGCAATCGCTTTTTGTAAAACGTCGGTCACTAAACCATCGTCGACGGCTTCAATGGTGGCCGCGCCCATGCTGCGAAGCACCACATATCGCACATGCCCCGCTTTGGACTTTTTGTCGTGCGACATCCATTCTAGATACGTATCTGCAGACCAATCCGGCGGCATCACGGGAAGCCGTGCACGTTTAATCAACCGTACGATTCGATCACGCATCGTGGTCTCTAGGCCTCCAAGCCGACAGGACAAATCAGAAGCCAACACCATGCCGCATCCCACGGCTTCGCCATGCAGCCATGAACCGAAACCGAGTCCGGCCTCGATCGCGTGACCAAACGTATGGCCGAAATTAAGTATGGCCCGCTGCCCCGCCTCGCGCTCATCGCCCGCCACGACCTGCGCCTTCAGTTCACAGGATCGGTAGATCGCCGTCATCAACGCCTGCGGTTCGCGATCCAGTAAGGCCTCCATTGCACCCTCTAGCCACTCAAAAAACGGCAGGTCCATGATGCAGCCATACTTAATGACCTCGGCCAATCCCGCACTCAACTCGCGATCCGGAAGGCTGGCCAGCATGTCAATGTCAATGATGACGGCCGCGGGCTGATAGAACGCACCGATCATGTTTTTCCCCAGGGGATGGTTGATGGCGGTTTTTCCTCCCACCGACGAATCCACCTGGGCCAATAAGGTCGTGGGCACTTGCACGAAGCGCATACCACGCTGGTAACAGGCCGCCGCAAATCCGGCCATGTCTCCAATCACACCACCGCCCAAGGCGACAAGGGTTTCACCACGCTCGATACGATTGGCCATCAGTCCATCGAAAATTGCATTCAAGCCCTCCCAAGTTTTGTACTGCTCACCATCGGCCAGTGTGATCGTGAGCACGTCGTGACCCGCGGCGCGAATCGCCTGCTCCACCCGTGCCGCATACAAGGGTCCCACCGTGGTGTTGGTCACCACCACGACGCGGCCTGGCGCAAGCGCTTGCTGCCAAAGGTCGGTTCGTGCCGTGGTCTGGGATCCGATCCAGATCGGATACGTGCGCTCGGCGAGCGCGACCTGCAATGTTTTCATGATGGGAATATCTCCGCCTGCTCTAAACCTTGCTCAATCGATCGCATGACCACCGATACCGAGGCACGCGTTGTAGGAACGATCAAATCCGCCATGTCACGATAAAGTGGATCACGGGCCGCGTGAAGGGCCACTAGGGTGGCCCGTGGATCGGCGGACTGGGTGAGCAACGGACGAGTGGTATCCGCTTTTAAGCGCGCCCACAATTGCTCAGGATCGGCATCGAGATAAATCACAAATCCCTTCGCCAACGCATCGCGGTTCTCGGCCCGTAACACCGCGCCGCCACCGGTCGTCACCACCACGCCAGAGCGGGCCATCACCTCCTCGATGACCCGAGATTCGCGTTTACGAAAGCCCTCTTCCCCCTCCAGATCGAAAATGGTCGCCACCGACGCCCCGCATCGGGCTTCAATTTCATGGTCGGTATCCACAAACGGCCAGTTATGGCGCTTGGCCAACCGACGGCCTACCGTCGTCTTGCCGGCTCCCATGAGGCCCACAAACACAATATTGCGCATGAAAGGAGTCTATCAGGCGATAAACTCACGTCCATGACGACTTTTTTGCGTTGGTGTGGTGTGCTGGTGGCGGGCCTGATTGCGGCCGTGGCCGTAGGACTGCTGGTCATCGCGCTGGCCACCCCGCGACTTCCGCCCATCACGGCGGTGGCCGACTACAACCCCAAAATGCCTCTGCGCATCATGACGGCCGATGGGGTATTGATTGGCGAGTTTGGCGAAGAGCGGCGAAGCCTAGTGCGGCTACCCGATGTGCCCAAGCATCTGGTGCAAGCCATTTTGGCCGCCGAAGACGATGGATTTTTTCAGCACCGCGGCATCGACTTCGCTGGCATCGCGCGCGCCATGGCCGCTAATCTCTTCGCCGGCAGTAAGTCCCAAGGGGCCAGCACCATCACCATGCAAGTGGCCCGAAATTTTTTCCTCTCGAGCGAAAAAACCTTCACGCGAAAAATCTATGAGGTGCTGTTGGCCTCCGAGATTGAACGCAAGCTCTCGAAGAACCAGATCCTGGAGTTGTACCTGAATCAGATTTATCTTGGAAAACGGGCCTACGGATTCGCCGCGGCATCCCAGACCTATTTCGGCAAAGAGATCACGCAGCTCTCCCTGGCCGAGGCGGCCATGCTTGCCGGACTTCCTAAAGCGCCATCGGCATTTAATCCCGCCACTAATCTTCACCGTGCCACGCTGCGTCAGCACTATGTGCTCGGTCGCATGCAAAAGCTGGGGCTGATCAGTGCGCGCGATGCAGAGGCCGCGAAGCGCGAGCGCATCACCGTGATCGGCAAGGTCGATGAGTTTCCCGTACGCGCCAGTTATGTGGCCGAAATGGCCCGACAACTGGTGTTTGATCAGTTTAGAGACGGGGCCTACACACGGGGACTGACTGTTTACACCACGATCACGGCCGACGAACAACGCGCCGCCAATAAGGCCGTGCGTGCCGGTCTGCTGGAATTTGATCGTCGTCAGGGCTGGCGCGGACCGGAGGCGTTTATCACGCTTCCCGGGGCACGCGAAGCGTTCGAGGACGCCATCGATGATGCGCTGGGTGATCGACCCGACAGCGAAGATCTGCTGACCGCCATCGTCACCGAGGTCGCGGAAGACAAAGTGGTGGTCCGTCGCAGTCGCGGCCAGCGCCTTGAGATCATCGGCGATGGACTCAAGTTCGCCAGTCCAGGACTGTCCGCCGTGGCCCCGCCCGCCAAACGACTGCGCAAGGGGGCCATCGTGCGCATTACCCGCATGGCTAACGGAGAATTCGAGATTGTGCAGATGCCCGAAGTGGAATCTGGGTTTGTGGCGCTCCAGCCCCAGACCGGAGCCGTCCGGGCGCTCGTCGGCGGGTTCGATTTCAATCGCAACAAGTTCAATCGCGTGACCCAGGCCTGGCGTCAACCCGGTTCGGCGTTTAAACCCTTTGTCTACTCCGCGGCGCTCACCCGAGGATTCTCGCCCGCCACCATGGTGAACGACGCCCCGATTCAATTCGATGCAGGACAAACCGGTGGGCAGGCCTGGGAGCCCAAGAACTACGATGGGAAATTCGATGGGCCAATGCCCTTGCGCACGGGCCTGGCGAAATCGAAAAATATGGTCTCCATCCGGGTGCTGCACTCGATCGGAGCGCGTTACGCTCAGGATTACGTCACACGATTTGGGTTTGAGCCCGAGAAAAATCCACCCTTTCTGACCATGGCGCTGGGGGCCGGTTCGGTCACCCTGATGCAAATGGCCAGTGGTTATTCCGTCTTCGCCAATGGCGGTTATCGGATCAATCCCTACATCATTGATCGGATCGTGGATCTCAAAGGAAAAGTGGTGGCCAAAGCGCAGCCGATCAAGGCCGGCACCGAAACCCATCGTGTGATGGACCCGCGGCATGTGTTCATCATGGACAGTCTGCTTCAGGAAGTCGTGAAATCCGGCACGGCCACCCGCGCACTGCAGTTGGGACGTACCGATCTGGCGGGCAAAACCGGCACGACGAATGACTCCATGGACGCGTGGTTTGCAGGCTATACCCCGACCATCGTGGGGGTGGCCTGGGTCGGGTACGACACGCCGAGAAAACTTGGGGATCGTGAAACCGGTGGCGGTTTAGCGTTGCCCATCTGGATGGACTACATGAAGGTGGCGTTGGCCAAGGCGACGGCATCCCCCCGTTCAATGCCCCAGGGCGTACTCACGATCAACGGCGAGTACTACACGCAGGAAAGCCGCCCGGGCGTGGGCGTGGCCAGCGTGGGTCTTCGCTGACAACGGCCCCCTGAGCGCCCGCCTATCCGCTCAAAACGATTCCGGCTTCCAGGCCCGCCTGGGTGTGCAACACCTCCCAAAAATCCTCGCCATCACGCGTATCGCACCATTGGCCGTCACGCCATTGAAAATGAAATGCACCGCGGGGCGATGCGAGCCAGATCTGCTGCATCGGGGCCTGGGGATTGACCACAATTTTTCGGCCGGTGACGAACTCCAGCTCCAATACCGGACCATGACGCATCACCTCCATATCCACACCGGTACGATCCACCCACGCATCCACGCGGGACTCAATCGCCTGCCACACCCGCGCAACCTCATCGAGAAACTCGGTTTCCGTCATACTCTCACTCCATGAAGAACCTGAAAACAAACTCGGCGCGTGCGATCACAGCCTGTTTATGCGCACTGATTCTAGTGGGCTGTGGCCAAAAGGGCCCATTGACCCTGCCGAAACCCCAATTTCCTGCGCCGCCGGAAGAACCCGGCCCCGCACGATAACGCCAACCGGACCAACGATGGGCGCCTTACACCATACTCCGTTTCACTATGATGCCGCCGGTGTGCTCTGCTGCGATGGCGCGCCCATGCCGGGCATCGCCGCCCAATTCGGAACGCCGACCTTTGTCTACTCCGAGCGGGCGATACGCGATGCTTACCGGCGTTTTGCAGATACAGCCCAAGGGCGATCGGTGCGGATCTGCTACGCACTAAAAGCCAACTCACACCTGGCCATCGTTCGCCTGCTCGCCGAGATGGGCGCGGGGTTTGACATCGTATCGGCGGGCGAGCTGCAGCGGGTATTGGCCGCCGGTGGGCGGGCGGATCGCGTGGTCTTCTCCGGTGTTGGCAAAACCAAGGACGAGCTGGCCTTGGCCCTTCAGGTGGGCGTGAAATGCATCAATGTGGAGTCCGAGGCTGAACTGCATCGCATCTCAGAGGTGGCCAGTGCCCTGCATCTCAAGGCACCGGTATCCGTGCGTGTCAATCCTAATATTGATGCCAAGACTCACCCGTACATTTCCACCGGTCTTAAGGAAAACAAGTTTGGTATTCCTATCGATCGGGCACTCGAGATCTACCAGGGCGCGGCGCAATTACCGGGCATCACCATCTGCGGCGTGGACTGTCACATTGGGTCGCAGATCACCAGCTTACAACCGTTCCTGGACGCCTTGGAGGCGGTGCTTCAACTCGTCGACCGTCTGCGGGCGGCCGGTGTGATGATTCATCATCTTGATTTAGGCGGGGGGCTGGGCATTTGCTACGCTGACGAAGAGCCTCCGACGCCAGAGGCCTTACTGTCGGCCATCTTTGATCGGCTCGATCAATGGTCTCGCCGTCACGGATTAGTGGTACCGGAAATTTTATTTGAATTCGGTCGGGCCATTGTCGGCAACGCCGGTGTGCTGCTGTCACGGGTTGAACTGCTCAAGCCGGGAGGCCATAAAAACTTCGCCATCATCGATGCCGCAATGAACGATCTGATGCGGCCGTCCCTGTATGACGCCTGGCATGGTGTGATGGCCGTAGCACCGTCTGCAGCCAAGGACATGGTGTCGTGGGATCTGGTCGGACCGGTCTGTGAGAGCGGGGATTGGATTGCCAAGGATCGCTCCCTTGCACTCGCTCCCGGGGACGTGCTCGCCATCACATCGGCCGGTGCCTACGGCATGAGCATGAGTTCGAACTACAACAGTCGCCCACGGGCGGCGGAAGTCCTGATCGACCCCCAAGGGCGCGCCCATCTGATTCGTCGACGGGAAACCTTCAGCGACCTCATCGGTCCGGAACGTATTCCAGATCACCTGCGCAGCGGATCCACCGCCCCTCGTTAAGGCCCGCCGGTCATCGACGACGCATCCCATACGACCACCATACGCGCGCCCCGAGCAGCAGCATGGTAATGCCCAACACCAGGGCGGGATCACCGTAATTATTTTTTCCAGCGCGATGCAAAAAGAAATGCAGGCAGGCCGATAACACGGCCAGATAAATCAACCGGTGCAAGGTCTTCCATCGTGCACCCAAGGTGCGCATGGCCCACGTGGTCGATGTCATGGCCAAGGGCAGCAACAATATGAAGGTGATCAGACCCGTGGTCACAAACGGCCGCTTGAACGCGTCACGCCACACCGCAGCCCATACAAACTCGTGTTCAAACGCCCAGAACGCCAGCAGATGCGAGAGCGCGTACGCAAACGCCCAACACCCTAAAAGTCGTCGCGCTCGGATCAGCCCTGACCAGTTCCACCATCGTCGTAGTGGTGTCACGCCCAGGGTGACGAGCAATAAGGTGAGCGCCCAGGTGCCCGTGCCGCGCAGTATGGCCTCCTGAGGATGGGGACCCAGATGCCCGATCCATCCGAGTATACGGGCGAACAGATCCACCATAGGCGCTGCACACATCAGCCACAGTGCTGGCTTTAGTAGAATTTTTTAAGGTCCATTCCGGCGTACATCGCCGACACGAGTTCCCCGTAACCATTGAACAGTTCCGTGGCGCGACGTGGCGCAAACAAATGGTCGGTGCCCAGCACACGCTCCGTGGCTTGAGACCATCGCGGATGACTGACCTGCGGATTGACGTTGGAGTAAAACCCATACTCCTGCGGAGCCGCAAGACTCCAACTGGTCGTCGGTTGTTGCCCGAGAAATCGAATCTTCACCAAAGACTTAATGCTTTTAAATCCATACTTCCAAGGCACCACCAGTCGAACGGGCGCACCGTTTTGCTCCGGCAACACATGGCCATACATACCAAACGCCAGCATCGTGAGGGGATGCCGCGCCTCATCCAGTCGAAGTCCTTCGTGATACGGCCACCGCAGCACCCGTTGCGATAAGCCCGGCATCTGCTTCGGATCGGCCAGGGTGGTGAATTCCACAAACTTTGCCGATCCTAAGGGTTGCACCTGACGCACAAGCGCATCGAACGAATAGCCAACCCAAGGAATCACCATGGACCACCCCTCCACGCACCTTAGTCGCGAGATCCGTTCTTCCATCGGCGCCAGCTGACGAAGATCATCGACGTCAAACCTGCCTGGTTTGGCCACCAATCCTTCGATCGACAAAGTCCACGGCGATGTCTGTAGTCGACCCGGGGCCGTCTCGGCGGGATCCTCTTTGTCCATGCCGAATTCATAGAAATTGTTGTACTGAGTCGCGGCCTCAAACGAAACCGGTTTTTCATTTAAAGAGTAACGGCTCGGTCGACCCGGCAAGGCGGGATAGATGCTCGGACGTCGGGGGGTTGCCTCAACGCCGGGGCTCCCCGCCAGCCCCAATCCCACCGCACCCGCCGTCGCAAGCAGCGCACGCCGTTGCTCGAACACCGAGCGCGACGTGACCTGACCTCGGAGATGATCTCCAGCGATCAGTCGCCGCGCATCAGAGCGTGCCATACGAATGCAGTCCCGACAGGAACATGTTGACGCCAAGGAATGCAAAACCGGTGATCAGTAATCCGATCAAGGCCCAGTAAGCGGCGACGGTGCCACGCAGGCCCTTCATCATGCGCAGATGCAACCAGGCCGCATAATTTAGCCAGACGATCAACGCCCAGGTCTCCTTGGGGTCCCATTGCCAATACGTGCCCCAGGCTTCGGCAGCCCACAATGCCCCCAGGATGGTGGCCACGGTAAAAAACGCAAATCCGACGGCGATGGCCCGATACATCACGTCATCTAACACATCCAAGGCCGGCAATGCGTCTCCGATCCTTCGGCGCAACGCAATCACGGCGCCCACAAATCCGGCGGAAATCCCAAAGTACAACGCCCAATAATCGGGAAAGCCTGTTTTACGAAACACGAGCGGTTCGGCACACAACAACACCCCGAGCAGAAATAACGGTGCGAGTTTCCATGTCGATCGCGTGTGGGAATTCTCTTTAATCAAATAAGCAAACCCAACCATCGCCGCCAGCGAAAAGGTCCCATAACCCACGAAGTTCGCGGGCACGTGAATTTTCATCCACCAGGATTGCAATGCCGGCACTAAGGGTTGAATTTCATGGCCGGAGCGGGCGCCGATATACCACAGTAGAAATGCCACGGCCGCCGTCACCACCAGCATGACAAAACCGCCCAACGTCCTGGTCTTGTAGCGGCCCTCGTAATACAGGTAGAACATTGCGGTCATGACCGCAAACAGAATGAAGACCTCGTAGAGGTTACTGACCGGGATATGGCCGACATCCGGACTGATCAGATACGACTCATACCACCGCACCAGCAGCCCGATGGATCCCATGACGGCACCGGACCAGGTCAATAGACTGCCCATCCACAAGGCCGTGGTGCCCTTCGCGAACAGTCCTACCCAATACGCTGCCGTGGCAATACCGAACAACGCACACATCCACAAAATGGCGGACTGCGACGAGAGGAAATACTTCAACAGCAGATTGGATTCAACGACCGATGCGCTTCCTCCATACATACCGATCGCCATTAAGGACGCCGCCGCAATGCCGAGCATGTACGGGCGCAATGCGGACCAGAGAAATCCAAGAAAAACCGCGACAGGAACACAACTCCACAAGATGACCAATTCATAGACATCCATAAACCGGGAATACCGTTGCGTGGCAAAGGCGGCGCCAGCCGTCACCACCGCACCAAAACCAAGATCATGCCAACCCCACTTCTTCGGGGCGGCCATGGTCTCCACGGGTAAAGCACCTGTTATCGTGTTCATGCATCTGCCTTTAGTCGTTGCATCGCCTGCGCGATGGCGGCGAATTCTTTCTGAAAATCCATGGTTAAACGTGGTGTCGACGCCGCCACTTTCAGGGTGACCCCCGATGGACTCGGGCTTTGCCAGACCCACACGCGACGCTCTCGTATGTACAGCATCGCGAATACCCCCAAGGTAAGCAAGAGACACCCTATGTAGACCGTGGTTTTCCCCGGAGAGCGGGTGACCTGAAACACGCTGGCTTTGACCTCCTCAAAGTCCTTCAGCGACAACAGGAGGGGGGCATCGAAGATCTGGGCATCACTAACGGCGGTTAAGGCAAGCTGGGCAAACCGCACGTTCTCCTCGTTGCGGGCCACGGCGGGCAGGCCATCCTTGAGTCGGGCAGACTGCCAGAGCTCCCAGAAAGCCCCCGTCAATAACCGCAACACCACTTCGGCGGCGCGCTCACGTTCTGCCTCGGGGACCGTGCTCTCCAGGAGCCGCCCCAGGTTTTCAATGCCGCCCTGGGCCACGGCCGACAAGGCCTTATCGGCGCTCTCCGCCAGTGCGCCCGCGATATTGGCCGGGGCGGACTGTGCTGCGAATCGTTTTGCCGCAGACGTGCGCAGTGCTGAATCCATCAGCGCGGCTCGAATGCGCATGAACTCGCCCAGCGAGTCCTGCGCGTCCGCGGGGATACGCAGATACTTGAATGGCTCGTTGGGCGTGTTGCGCACGCCGGCCAAAAATACCCGCGCTCCTTCAAGCTCAACGGGAAGCATGTAGGTGTGAAACTCCCGCGCCTGTCCGCTCGGATCGCGAAGTTTGTACTGGATCGCCGGGCCCACATTGCGCAGTGTCTTGCCCTTCTCCAGGTTCACCGCCGGCGAGATCACCGTGGCGACATGCTGCTGGAATGGATCCTCCTTGGCGGATGCTTCGGGTCCGACGGCACCCATATTCTCGACATTAATTGCCTTGAAGCTGGAAATTTCCAAGGCAATATTCTCTGCATTGTTGCGCAGTCCGATGCTCTGCCCCACCTGGATATCAATCGGCAACGTGGTGCGCAGCGGGCCAGCCATCGGATACGCTAAAAGCTTTAGCTTGGATCCGCCATCATCAAAACTCGATTGGTAGATCGCAATACCACGGTGGATTAACGGCTTGTTCACTTCGATGGTGCGCTCAATGGATTCGCCGGTTTCCTTGTCGCGCAAGACCACGTCGCTGGCGAATAACTTGGGCATTCCGGTGGCGTAATACTCGATACGGAATTTCTTCAACTGCAGATCAAAAGGCAGATCCACGAGCAGGGCCCCATTGGCCTGAGGCAATACCGCCACATCCACCGACCCCCCTTCGGGAATCAGCGCATTGGCCCGATAGGTGGGCGTGGCCACGGGGAGTCGGGCACTCGCCGGCACCTCGGTGCCCTGAAAGGTCGACATCTGCAATGGCTTTTTGTCCCACCACCAAGTGGCCGCATGCAGGGGCAGTTCACTGTCCAATAGTCCGCCGACTGAAATCACGACAATGGCCAGGTGTGCGGCGATATACCCTAATCGATTCGACGTGCCCTTTCGGGCCACGAACACGGGCATCGCCGACGCCACGTCGGTCTCGGGGCTACGGATTTTGTAGCCGCGTTGCGCGAGGAATTCCGAGAGCTGCGCTAACGCACGGTCGGAATCCGCCAACGGGAGATCGATGGCCGTACGATGCTTGAATGCAGGAAATGTGGTGTCGCGTACCCGATCTCGCCACGAACGGGCATCCTTGATCATCTTGGGGGTGTTGCGAATCAGGCATAACGATGTCGATACCAACATCAAGGCCATCACCACGAGAAACCAAGGGGCGTTGTACACCCGAAAAACATCCAGCGAGGTGAACACCTCGGCCCAGAATGCACCGAACTGGTTGACGTAATTGATCGGGGGGGAGTTCTGCGCAACGATCGTGCCGATGGCGCTTGCGATGCAGACCACGACCAAGGCAGAAATCGCGAACCGCATCGAACTGAGCAGCTCGACAATGTCCGCGACGAACCGATGCCGGGTCTCTAATTCAATACCACCCGTGGACTGCCCCGACTCCGATGGCACTGACGATGGCGATGATGGCTCACCCATCCGAGCTCAGACCCCAAAACCCTCGGGAGGTTCAGCGCATGGACGCGATGTACTCCGAAACCGCCGCCACATCCGTCTCGGACATCTTGGCGGCAATGGCCATCATCTGGGCGCTGTTCTTGCGCTGACCCTGACGAAACGCATTGAGCGTGGACTCGGTGTATTCGGGATGCTGCCCTGCCAATCGAGGATATTGAGCAGGAATACCCGCACCGTTCGGACCATGACAACCGGCGCAGGCCGGTACGCCCTTTTCCGTGATGCCCGCGGAATAAATCCGTTGACCTGCCGCCACCAATTCCTTGCGCTTGGCCGAGGCGGGTTTTGCGGTTTGAGCGGCATAAAACCCACCGAGATTTCGCATGTCGTCTTCTGAGAGCATGGACGCAAACCCCAGCATGATGGCGTTATTGCGCTCGGGCTCTTTCGCACCCGCTTTCAATCGGAAATTGTGCAACTGTTTTTCAATGTAGGCGGCATGCTGTCCGGCGAGAATAGGATTTTGCGGAATCATGCTATTGCCGTCGGGCATGTGACAGGCGGCACATACCGCTGCTGCAGTGGCCTTGCCCTTGGCCAGATCCACTGTCTTTTTGGCGGGCGCGGGGTCCGCCGCCATGACCGCCTGGGACCAGCCCAACGCGGAGACGATGACGAGACTGGATAACCACTTCGCCGATGCCGAAACCATGTCAAACTCGCGACGCATAATGACTCCCTACCGATTGATCAATTCACGTGTGCTAAGCCTTCTATTTTAGTCGACTCCCGCGCCCTCCATGTCCCTTCACCCGTCCAGCCGGACCCCACCACTGCGTGACTGGATCCATCAGATCGCTTTTCTGACCAGCGCTGCGCGCGGTGCAGACCTGCCGGCCATCGGAGCCGGGGAGGTCGCCATCGCCGGACGCTCCAATGCGGGAAAGTCATCCGCCCTGAACCTGATCTGCAACCGCCGGCGCCTTGCGTTCTCCAGCAAGACACCCGGACGCACCCAATTGATGAACGTGTTCAGCCTGAACGATTCCAGCGGGGAGGTCGGTCGTCTCGTGGACCTGCCGGGATACGGCTATGCCGCAGTGGATCGGGCCACCAAATCCCGCTGGCAAGCCGAACTGGCCACCTTTCTCGCATCGCGTGTCAGCCTGGTGGGGCTGATCGTCGTGATGGACATCCGCCATCCTTTCGGACCGCTGGATCAACAATTGCTGGAGTGGTTCGGTCGCCGCCAGCAACCGGTTCATATCCTGTTGACCAAGGCCGACAAGCTCACGCGTAACGATCAGGCCAGAACACTGGCGACCGCGAAAAAAATCGTGCTCGATCATCAGCGGGACTGGGGTGGGCAGGTCGAGGTCAGCCTGTTCTCGGCCACGGCGCGCATGGGTCGCGACACGGTGCTGGAAAAAATTGGACAATGGTGGGGATTGGCGTCCTCCGATTCCTCACCTGCTATGCCTGCCGATGACTTTGGCGCAAAAAAAAACCCGGCGAAGGGATCGCCGGGCGGGAACGCCTAAATTCGATAGGCACCCGCTCAGGGAGGAGAAGCGGGAGACGACAAGTCGCCTATGTCTATCTTATGTCCAAGACAATCAAAACACCATCAATAACCACACAAGGAGTGGGGTAAATGAGTTTCCCAGCCAGGTTTCCCCTGATCAGAATGCGACGAAATCGCCGAGATGCGTGGTCTCGAGCACTTGTGAGCGAACACTCATTAACAGTGAACGATCTGATTTATCCCGTATTCGTGACGGAAGGAACCCGACAGATTGTCGATGTGCCGTCGATGCCCGGCGTCTGCCGTTATTCCCTGGATCAGTTGCTGCCCGTCGCAGAAAAAGCGGCCAGAAGCGGCATTCCGGTTCTGGCCATTTTTCCAGTGATTGGGGCGGACAAAAAAACCCCGGATGGACGCGAGGCGGCCAATCCCTCCGGCCTAGTGCCGCGCGTGATCGACGCCCTCAAAAAACACGTGCCCGACATTGGCATCATGACCGACGTCGCACTCGATCCGTACACGAGCCACGGACAGGATGGTTTGATCGATGAGCAGGGTCGCATTCTCAACGACGAGACAGTCGACGTGCTCGTTGCCCAATCCCTCATGCAGGCCCAGGCCGGTGTCGACATCGTGGCACCATCCGATATGCAAGACGGCCGCATCGGTGCGATCCGCTCCGCACTCGAAGCGAAGGGGTTGATTCATACCCGCATCATGTCCTACGCCGCTAAGTACGCCTCGAGTTATTACGGACCGTTCCGTGACGCGGTAGGAAGTGCGGCCAATCTTGGAGCGTCCGATAAAAAAACCTATCAGATGGATCCGGCGAATACGAATGAGGCATTGCGTGAGGTGGCGCTCGACATCGATGAGGGTGCCGATATGGTCATGGTGAAACCTGGCATGCCTTACCTGGATATCGTGTGGCGCGTGAAGGAAGCCTTTGGGGTTCCGACATTCGCCTATCAGGTCAGTGGAGAGTACGCCATGCTCAAGGCAGCGGCGGCCAACGGGTGGCTGGATGAGCGGCGTGTCGTGCTGGAGTCCATGATGGGATTTAAGCGGGCCGGCGCCGACGGAGTGCTCACTTATTTCGCGCCCGATATTGCGCGATGGCTTGCCGAGAACTAGATCTCGGTGATCGCATAGTCGTGGGTGATGGCCGCCGTGACGCCAAGCATCTTCGTGGCTGAGCAATACTTGGTGTGCGAGAGCATGATGGCGCGCTCGACCAGATTGGCTTTGACGTCCCGACCCGAAATCTTGAAGTGCAAATGAATTTTGGTGAACACCTTAGGATCGGTCTCGGCCCGCTCGGAGGTCGTGACCACCTCACATCCGTGAATCGCCGCTCCACTTTTACGCAAAATCAGCACCACGTCATAGGCTGTGCAGGCGGCCGCGCCCGACAACACGACCTCCATGGGCCGTGGACCCAGATTACGACCACCACCCTCCGGTGCGCCATCCATCACAAAGCTATGGCCCGACCCGGTCTCGGCAATGAAACTCATGGTGTCCTGACCCGCCCAACGTATTGTGCACTCCATAACCCAGCACCCTCACTCGTCAATGATTAAGAAATTTATGTTGCACCTCACCCACTCTCATTACGGCACTTAAATGGACAATGCGAGCAATTTTTATACCGTTATTGGCAGCATTATTGGGGGCGCGATCCTGTTCCTGATCGGATTAAAAATTTATATCCATATCAACGTCAAAAAACTAGAATCGTCCGATCAGGACGATCGCCCACCCGGAGCCCGCGTGGGCTCCGACACCGGATCCACACCCCCTCCTAACGCCTTATAAAGACGCGCAGAGGCCGAACTCCAGGTGCGTCGCGCCGCGATGAGCGCCTGTTGCGCCGAAAACAACTCCCGCTGAGCATCCAATACCTCTAAAAACGAGGCAACGCCTTGGTCGTAGCGGACCTGGGCGATCACACTGCGCTGTCGTTGTGCCGCTTCAACCATTTCCAGCGCCTGGACCTGTTCGCCGATTTTTTGCCGGGCCACGAGACCATCGGCCACCTCACGAAATGCCTGTTGAATGGTGCGCTCATAGTCGGCCACGGCGATCTCTTTGCGGGCGGTGGCCACATCGAGGTTGGCCGTAAGACGTCCGCCCGCAAAAATGGGGAGCGTGATGCTCGGAGTAAATGTCCACGCCGTTGTATTAGGATCAAATAGTCCAGCGAGCTCCGGACTTGCGGAACCAAAACTTCCTGTCAATGCAATCCGTGGAAAGAAGGCAGCACGCGCCGCACCGATCATGGCATTGGCCGCCTGAAGGCGCTGCTCAGCCG
>JACCDM010748569.1_pt1 | contig 145098 bp, 126 predicted proteins | sample 7445851 | NCBI WGS metagenome assembly JACCDM01 (sample SAMN15323438, study PRJNA562643) | freshwater metagenome | isolation source: river surface water | place: USA:Blue River Watershed | collected 2017-08-16
CAGACTTAAAAAAAATCCCGTCCGAAGAACGGGATTTTTGAGCGGAAGACCAGGCTCGAACTGGCCACCCCGACCTTGGCAAGGTCGTGCTCTACCAAATGAGCTACTTCCGCTTGAACAAGAACTATTTTTTGGAGTGCGAAAATAAGGAATCAACACACACCAACAAAATTTTTTTCTATTTATATTCAGGTTTGTACTGAGAGCTCGTGTTAACTTCTACTTCAGGCTTTTCAAAACCAGAACTGAACAACTTAGTACAATTACCTAAAACCAATGATAATAGCGCGAAAACAGATACATAGAAGATGAATCTTGAAGAACTTACCCAGTTCTTTGCGATATCCTTATTTCCTGCTGTTTCTTGTATTTCTTGTGACATAGTTTATAATTACGAGTGCAAAAATAACAACAAGTTCTTAATTATGAGCGTGTTTGGTGACAATTTTATCAAATTCTTGCCTGTTTTTTACAAAGTAATGGAATACAACAGAACCGTTATATACACCTCCTAGGTTGGATAATGGTTTATAATGCTTATTTCTCTTGACTTTGCCTGTAAGAAGATACCCAATAAAGGCAAAATGAGCCTTAAAAATTGCGGTAAAAAAATACCCATCACCACTCAATAAACCTTTCCATGCCGAGATGCCATCCAATGCAAATCGTAATGGTAACTTCCATATTAATTCAGCGACTGGCAAGTTCTTGCTAAGCATGATCAAGTTGTTTCTAAAATTCAAAAACACTTTTCGACCCCCTCTTGGAAGCGTGCCTGCGCCCACATGGTAAACAACAGATTCAGGACATGAATATAATTGATGTCCCTCTAATTGCATCCGCCAGCAAAGATCAATCTCTTCTTGATGTGCAAAAAAACTAGCATCAAATCCACCTAAAGAATGAAACAAATTCGCACGAATCATCATGGCAGCGCCAGATGCCCAAAAAATGCGTTCAATGTTATTATATTGTCCTTTATCTTTTTCACAAACATCAAATACCCTCCCTCTTGAGAATGGATATCCTAGTGCATCAATCCATCCACCACTTGCACCTGCATATTCAAAACTACTTGGATCTTTTTGAGCTAAAATTTTCGGCTGACAAGCCCCCACTTTGGAATTCGATTCCATTAATTGAACCAATGGCCCTACCCAAGCTGGATCAACTTGAACATCTGAATTCAAAAGAATATAATAAGTTGCTTGAACTTGTTTTAATGCCCAATTGTATCCGCCTGCAAAACCTTCATTTGTTGGATTCTGAATTACTTTCACAGAAGGAAAATGTTCCGCTAAAATGGATAAAGAATCATCGGTTGAACCATTATCTGCAACAACCACTTCTTTGTTTTCATAAAGGGTCGACAATACTGAAGGCAAAAATGTCTTCAAATAATGGGCGCCATTATAATTTAAAATAACAATTGATACAAGTGGTTTCAAGTCAGATTCTTTACGCGAATGTAAGTCCAATTATGGTAAAATTGAGTAAAAACCCTATCTTAGAGCCATGATAAAGGCAAATTTTTTATTTTCTAATTTAGATTTTCTAAACCATCCCGTTGGGTAAATTCAAACCCTCCAATTTTTCTTTCTGTTTTTATCAAATAATTTAAATTTTATTGAATGTCAAATACATTTCAAACAAGTGCAAATACTGCAAAGTATATTGCTCTTGAAGATCAATATGGTGCCCATAATTATCACCCAGTACCTGTCGTTTTAGAAAAAGGCGATGGCATATTTTTATATGACGTAGATGGTAAAAGATACTTTGATTTCTTAAGCGGTTATTCTGCTGTAAATCAAGGACACTGTCACCCTGCAATTATTAAAGCATTAACTGAACAAGCACAAAAATTAACATTAACCTCTAGAGCATTTTACAATAACCAATTAGGGGTATATGAAAAATATATCACTGAATACTTTGGCTATGATAAAGTATTGCCAATGAACACGGGTGTAGAAGGTGGTGAGACAGCAATTAAACTTGCTAGAAGATGGGGTTATGCAGTAAAAGGCATCCCTGAAAATCAAGCAAAAGTTATTTTTGCTGAAGGTAATTTCTGGGGGAGAACTTTGGCTGCTATATCCTCTTCTACTGACCCTAGTAGTTTCAAAGGATTCGGCCCATATATGCCTGGATTTGGATTAGTACCTTATAATGATCTAGCAGCTTTAGAGACCGTTTTACAAGATCCTACAGTTGCAGCATTTATGGTTGAACCAATCCAGGGAGAAGCTGGCGTAGTGATACCAACAGATGGCTATTTAAAAGGAGTTCGTGCTTTATGTGATAAATACAATGTTTTATTTATTGCAGATGAAATCCAAACTGGATTAGCAAGAACTGGAACCATGCTAGCGTGTGACCATGAAAATGTACGTCCCGATATTTTAATTCTTGGCAAAGCATTAAGTGGTGGCACAATACCTGTTGCAGCAGTATTGGCAGATGACATTATCATGTTACAAATTAAACCAGGCGAACACGGCTCAACTTATGGTGGCAATCCACTTGCTTGCGCAGTCGCAATGAAAGCATTAGAAGTGATCAAAGACGAAAAAATGGTTGAGAACTCTTTTAAGATGGGAGAAATTTTAAGATCAGAATTAGCAAAACTCAACTCCCCTTTTATCGCTTCTATAAGAGGACGTGGCTTATTAAATGCAATAGTTATTAAACATGAAAATCCAGAAGCTGCATGGGACTTATGCTTACACCTTAAAGAATTAGGCATTCTGGCAAAGCCAACTCATGGCGATAAAATAAGATTCGCACCTCCATTAATCATCACAGAAGCAGAGATTAAAGAAGCCGTTCAATTAATAGGTAAAGGATTAGAGCAACTTGCTTAAAAATAAATAGCATTATATAGAATAGCCCTCCCAAAAAGAGGGTTATTTTGTTTTAAGCTTAGGAAGGAATGTCATGATTAAAATTCCTGCACTTAAAATAATGCAAGCATACAACGCCCATTGTTTTTGAGGGCATTCCCCCATTGCACATGCAGATAGTACTAAGTAATTACGAAAACTCCATGCCAATAACAATGCGCCCCATGCCATGTTAAATCGTTTAACATTGATGGATGGTATTGCGAAAAAAACAATTGCCAGGATGCCAATATAAAATAAAAACTTTCCTGATTGGCCAAAATTAGTTGCACCCGCATCCCATCCAGTTACTACCCAGTTTTTACTTTCAATGATTACAAATGGCTGTGTAGTACAAAAGAATAATAATAATGTAAGGATGATGCCAATGGTTTGAGAATGTTTCATAAAGCAAAAATACATCAATCCAACTTAAATAACGCGAAGTAAGCATTTGAAGAGGTCAACTTAGGGCTTTATAAACCCATATAGATCGACATCAAAAACATGAAAGACATCAAACTCATTTAACAAAACAGCTAATTCATACCTTAATATTGGTCTATTAATCGAGAAATTATCCAAAGACAACTTAGACCATTTATCAGCGATCTCTTGTTCTATCTTTTTTGATTTTTTTCCAGAAAGTATACCTGCAAAATCAATTGCCTCTGCAATTGTCATTTCATGCTCAACATAAGAATTAGGTGAATTAAATTTTGTAGTCCATGTTTGCATGAATTCTGAAAATGAAACTTTTTTATTTGGATAAAAATAGGTTTCATTTGACCAACCATTTGGGAGACCCACACCTTTGAGTAAACCAGTAGCTCCAATTTTTTGTACTGCTTTAAAATAGACACTATTTTGAGCAACATCTACATAAGGCATAATATAACCTTGGGCATTCAATAAATTATCCTGTATTTTTCTGACTGAAATATGTTTAGGCACTACATTATCTAAGACACTCTGTGCAGCGAGCATTCCAGCCGCCTGACCTATCTGCATTACACAAGGCTGTAATCTAGTTGTCCCATTTACAATATTGGAAACACTAATAGACTTTTCTGCAACAATTAATTCGTCATTATTATTTGGAATTAAAACACTTAATGGAATATTGAACGAAGGTACTGGCACAAATTCCAAATTCTGAGGGGCTGATTTATTTTTCTTGTGATGATGATCTATTGGATAATCCCCCACAGCAATACCTGTTCTGTACAAAGGCTCATTCGTCGCAAAAGGTTTTGTAATATGTTGAACGACCATTCTTTTTGCACCTTTTACCCTTCTTGACTCTCTATAATAAGGATAGATTGCAAGTTTGTCGTTTGTCGGAAACTCATCATCTGCTAGAGCGATATTTCTAAAACCAAGTTCTTTTTGAATAAAATAAACAAATCTCAAAGTTTGTTGCTTTGCCGCTTCCAATATTTCAACTCTTTGAGCTGGTGTTTTTTCAACTACATTTAAATAGATGTCATTGCCATAAATTGGCCAATTAATCATGAACTTATTATTTTGCAATCCACCATACTGTAGCATTTTGATGGCATCTATGGTTGGCTTTCTCCTAGTGGAATCTTTATAAAAATTCGTACTACTTCCATCAAATTCTAATGAATCATAATTATTAGGACGGTCAATTAAAGGTTGAGGCTTTCCATAGTCCTTCAATATTGCAACATAGGTGATGTCTTGTATAAATTCATTTGAACCATTCGGATTAACCCCCTCTTTTGTTATCGCATCCGACTCCATTCCTAGGTCATAAGGAATATTTGCAGAGGCTATTACATCGCCTAATTCTGTTGCATCTATATACCTTTTTGCCTTAACAAATAATTGTATTTGATTGACCTTATCTAAAAAAACAATCCCATTTATTACCCCATTTTTAGTAATTGCTTTAATGAATTCATGATGGTATTTTATTACCAGTTGTTTTTCTTGGCTCGCCATTGACTTAAAAATACTATCTCCAATATGAGGTTCAAATAAAGTATTACTCACCCATCCAGTTGCTAACTTATTCTTGCCGCCATAATGTTTTGCTAAATGATTTCTGAACTCGCCAAAAATGCCTGCAGGTAATCTATTATTCCCATCAAATGCAGAAACGCCTGCCGATGTTAACATGCCTCCAAGCCATGGCCCGGATTCTACAATCATTGTTTTTACACCTAATCTTGCAGATTGTATTCCAGCGCAAATGCCACTTGTTGTCCCTCCTATTACTAAGACATCAGTTTCAATAAATACTTCCTTAACTTGTGCTTGACCAAGCAGGGATTGGATTAGTAAAAACGAAAGGAGTACTAGGCGTTTCATGATGGTCTATTCTGTCCTTAAAGTAACAAAATGTAGGTGGAAGAAAAAATAAATAGATAAGAGCGGATGACTCGGTAAACCCAAAGCCAAGTTCGGATGACCTCCTCATTTCATTCGTCGTTCATCCGCTTCGGCTATCTCACTTTACCCAAACCCTTTCAACAAATCGCTTCGGATTGCCAGCTCATAAATTCGCTGTCATCCGCTTCGGCTATCTCACTTTACCCAAAGCCTTTCAACAAATCGCTTCGCTCTTTGTTGTCTTTTTTAATACTCGTCAGCTTACGAAAGCGAGCTTTCGACGCTGTCTCGTATTAAAAAAGCCTGTTACTTTCGTAACAGGCTTTGTATCGAGGTCCCGAGCGGATTCGAACCGCTGTAGAAGCTTTTGCAGAGCTCTGCCTAGCCACTCGGCCACAGGACCCTTTTGGGACGCGAAAATAACGCAAAGAAGTTAATTATAAAAGAATTTTACCACTAATTCGAATTAAACGACATTTGTAGCCTAAAACATCCATATGCAACAGCCTATCGGCGCTTCAGAATTAATAATTAACCCTAGAGGAGCGGTTTACCATTTAGACCTTCGTCCCGAGGAGATCGCAGACACCGTTATTACAGTGGGAGATCCAGAAAGAGTTGCGCATGTTAGTAAATACTTTGATCGTATTGAGCACAAATCGGCACATAGAGAATTCATTACCCATACTGGTTATATAGGTCAAAAACGTATTTCTGTGATGAGTACGGGAATTGGACCAGATAATATTGACATCGCCTTAAACGAAGTAGACGCTTTAGTAAATATCGATTTTGAAACAAGGTGTATTAAGGAAACAAAAAAATCAATTTCAGTAATACGATTAGGCACATGTGGTTCTTTGCAAGGTGAAGTTGGCGTAGATCAATTGGTAGCAGGCACACATGGTTTAGGGGTAGATAATTTATTGCACTTTTACCAGCCAAATAACAATGATGAAGAGTTGGCGATACTTGCAGCATTTGAACAACATACAAATATTCAATCACATCATATTAAACCCTATATCTCTAGTGCAAGTGCTGGCTTGTTAAAGCATTTTACAGATGGATATAGTCATGGTATCACGGTCACCTGTCCTGGTTTTTACGGACCTCAAGGAAGAATTCTAAGACTACCGTTAAAGATGCCAAATTTAGTAGATCAAATGACGAGTTTTCGTTTTGGCAATCATCATATTGCAAATTTCGAAATGGAGACAAGTGCTATCTATGGCTTATGTAATTTACTAGGACATCAATGTTTAAGTATCAATGTCATTGTAGCGAATCGTGTTAAGAAAGAATTTAGTAAGGATGGGGCAAAAGCGGTGGATCATATGATTCAAAAAAGCTTGGGCATTATTGCAACTATTTAAAAGAACTTTAGAATGAATATCCAATTTTCAAAATACCAAGGCACAGGGAACGATTTTATAATCATCGATAATAGAGATGGCAACATCTCTTTGTCTAATCAACAAATTGCATTTTTATGTGACCGAAGATTTGGTGTAGGTGGAGATGGTTTAATGTTATTAGGAACAGCAGCAGGATATGACTTCTCTATGACTTATTATAATGCTGATGGAACAGAAGGCACCATGTGCGGCAATGGCGGTAGATGTTTAGTGCAATTTGCACATGATAACGGTATCGTAAAAGACAATTATCTATTTATTGCAGTAGATGGTCCACATGAAGCCACCATTCATAATAATGGCTGGGTGTATTTAAAAATGATAGATGTAAGTGCAGTTGAGACAGGGAATGATTTTTTTGTAACCAACACTGGCTCTCCACATTATATTAAAGTTGTGGAAGGTGTAGAAAATTTAGATGTATTTACCGAAGGGAAAGCAATAAGATACAATGACCGATTTAAGACAGCTGGTATCAATGTAAATTTTGTTGAATTTCAGAAAGAACATTTATTTGTCCGCACATATGAAAGAGGTGTAGAAAATGAAACTTACAGTTGTGGAACTGGTGTTACTGCAGCAGCTATTACAACCCACTTGCATAAAACAGGCGAACATACTGTTGCAATCAAAACTTTGGGTGGTGATTTAGCTGTTCGTTTTAATAATCTAGGCGGTGGTCATTTTAATCATATTTGGCTACAAGGTCCGGGTACTTTTGTTTACAAAGCAAGCATCCATTTAAAATAATCTTACAATGGCATTATTCAATGTGCGTGTTTACGGCATCTTATTGGACGAAGAAAAAAGACTTTTAGTAAGTGACGAATTCATTAGAGGAAATTATATCACTAAATTGCCAGGTGGCGGACTAGAAATTGGCGAAGGCACTAGAGATGGCTTAGCTCGAGAATTTATGGAAGAAGCCAATATTGTTGTTAATGTTGGAGATCATTTTTATACCACCGACTTTTTTCAAATTTCTGCTTTTAACAATAAAGATCAAATCATCTCCATCTATTATTTAGTGCATACTGAAGACACAAGCTTGATTAATGCTAAAGAAAAAGCATTTGATTTTTTACCAGAAGAAGTGGCAGATAAAAACGGTACAGCAGAACACTTAAGATGGATTCCATTCCACGAGATTAACGAAGATGCAATGACCTTGCCAATTGACAAAGTCGCCGTTAAGATGCTGGTAGATTTGTTCGCGGAATAAAGTTTAACTTGTTTAAGATTAAACTCTCGCATCCTCGCCCATCGCTTCTAATTTCATTTTCGTTGCAGCTTCAACTCCTACATAATTTTCGATACGGTTTCTCATTAGATGAATCAATGGAGTTAAGACGATCGCCATTGTAAACTTATACATGTAATTCACAACGCCTACTGCCAAAACAGTTGACCAAGACCAGCCATTGCCAATTTTAAATGCAATGATTAATACCACAAAACTATCTACTAATTGAGAAATCACCGTTGAGCCTGTGGACCTTAACCAAATCATTTTATCGCCGGTTCGTTTTTTAATTTGATGAAACACAGTTACGTCAATTAATTGACTCACCATAAATGCAATTATACTTCCAATTATAATCCACATCCCCTGGCCAAAAATAGCTTCAAAAGCCAGCTGCATACTTGGCACCCCATTTTGCATTTTGGAGTCTACCCAAAAACTTGCAGGTGCTGCAGACATGGCTAAATAAAACATAAGAAATGCATAGCTAATTAAAGCTACTGCAATCAAACTAATTCTTCTTACCGCCTTTGGTCCGTAATATTCATTTACAATATCTGTAATCACAAACTCCAATGGCCAAAGTAACACGCCACAGGTTAAATTAAATGCCAAACCAGACTCTCCAAATAGAGTCATATTCAAAGGCTGGAAACCGAAAACTGACTCGAGTGAAAAAATCTTCCCTCCTATACATTCTGCAATCAAGGCGTTTGCCACAAAAAATGCAGTAATGCCTAAAAATAGTTTAGTGGGTTTGTCTTTGAGTATTTGATGGATCATGGTAAAATTTAAATAAATAGAAGGCCAATCTGCAACAATAACATACTAAGGTTAAAGATTGTTTGCCATCGGGGTAAATTAGTTTGCTTTTTTTGAATTGTAAACACCAGATATGCAAGTACGAAAACTAAATTAGTAAAGGGCGCTAATTCAAGTCCCATGACTGCAATAAACTGTGCGATATCTCTAGGTATTTTGAGCCAGGTTACAAATAAAAATATCGTTGAAAAGATATAAACTAGGTTAGCTATAACGGCCAGTTTGGATAAAAAGGTCAATGGAAATCGACGAACCATAGATGTTGATATTTTGAAGTCATTAAAAGTACAAAAAAGCCTATTTAGTTGTAGGTTTGTTTTACAATAAAAACCTATGTCTAAAAACATCTTTAAGTCCTTATTACCCCATATTTTAGCCATTTTCGTATTTGCTATTGTCGCAATTATCTATTGCAGACCTGCTTTAGATGGTCAGGTATTACAACAATCCGACGTAACACAATGGAAAGGGATGGCGCAAGATGCCTTAAATTATAAAGCACAATATGGCATTACCCCATTATGGACCAATAGTATGTTTGGCGGTATGCCTACTTTCCAAATTACAGGTATTCCAGTAAGCCCTTATTCAATTGGGGCTTTAGATGGTATTTTTACTTTGTATTTAGCTGAGCCAGTTGGTTTATTTTTTCTAGCAAGTATTTGTTTTTATTTTTTAGCGCAGGTGCTTGGATTTTCTACATTAATAGGCATCATTGGCGGATTGGCATATAGCTACGCAACCTATAACCCAATTATTGTAGTGGTGGGACATATGACTAAAATGCATGCCATCGCTTACCTGCCATTCTTTATCGGAGCCATTTTATTGATCTTTCAAAAAAAGTATTATTTGGGTGCCATTTGTACTGCCATTGCAACAGCATTATTTGTTCAAGCCAATCACCTTCAAATAAATTATTACGGATTAATCATTGTTATTGGCATGTCTCTTTATTACCTTTTTCTTTGGATCAAGGCAAAAGACTACACACATATTCTTAAAACATTTGGATTCAGTTTAGCTGCAGGTATATTAGGCCTTGCGGTGAACGCCATCATGTTAATGAGTACAGCTGAATATGGAAAAGCTTCTATTAGAGGCGGAAGCGCATTGGCTACTAAGGATAGTAAGATCACAAATACAGGATTAAATAAAGACTATGCATTAAGTTATAGTATGTTTTTATCTGAGCCATTGGTGATGATGTTCCCTCATATTTATGGCGCATCAAGTGATCCTAATTTAGTTGACCCAGAAAAATCAAAAGCGATCGAAGTGTTGCAACAAATGCAGCCTGAAGTGGGTCAACAACTACAATCATTTTTACAATTTTATTGGGGCGGTATTGGATTTACAGCTGGGCCTCCATATGTAGGTATTATCATTTGCTTATTTGCTTGTATCGGATTTGGAAGCAATCAAAATCCAAATAGATGGTGGATTGGCGCAATGATTGTTTTATCAATATTACTTGCTGCTGGATCTTACTTTGAAAGCTTTAACTTATTTATACTAGAGCATTTACCATTGTATAATAAGTTCCGTGCACCAAGTATGATCATTGTCGTGCCAACATTATTAATTGGTGTATTAGCAATGTATGGTATGAATGCAACTTTGAAAGCAACAAATTTCAAAAGCTTTTTAGAAGAACATAAAATAGGCTGGATCACATTAGGCTTGATCTTTTTTGCAGTATTGGCTTTGTATTTTAAATCCGACTTTAAATCTGAAAGTGAAAAGCAATTGATGAGTCAGATTATGCAAATACAAGATCCAAATCAAAAAGCAGCATTTGAAACCCCTGCTCGAGATATGGTCAATGCGATTGCAGAAGACCGTAAAGGGTTCATAGAATCTGACTTAACAAGATCATTTATATTTATTGGTATCGCTTTCTTATTAATCTTCTTGTATATCAAAAAAACAATTCAAGAAACCATCTTTATTGTTGGTATTGGTCTGTTGTCATTAGTAGACCTCTTCCAAATAAATGTGCAATACCTTAAGCCAAGTCAATATGTAGAGGCGGCGGAAAATGAAAATGTATTTGCCTTAACGCCATTAGACAATGCTTTATTAAAAGATAAAACCAACTACCGTATTATTGATTTAAGACGCGGTGTTCAAAATGCATTTAATGAGGGCGCCATCATGGCCTACCACCATAAATTAGTTGGTGGATACAATCCTGCAAAATTGAGCATCTACCAAGACCTAATCGAAAACCAATGGTATAAGTTTCCTAATTGCTTGCCTACCTTAAACATGATGAATACGAAATACATCATCACAGGTAATATGGCTTCAGACACCATTGCAAACCCAGACGCCTTAGGAAATGCATGGTTTGTGAAAGGCATAAAATATGAAAAGGGGCCAAGAGCGGTGATGGATCGTCTAAGCTTCTTTAATCCTAAAGACACAGCCGTGGTTGATGAGCAAGATAAGATTGATGATTTATCAGGATTGCAGGTAGATAGCAATGCAATGATTCAATTAATAGACAATCAAAATGATATTATCAACTATACAGCCAAAACCAATGCAAAGCAATTGGCCGTATTTAGTGAAATATACTATCGTGATGGATGGAAAGCATATATTGATGAGCAAGAAACACCAATTGTTAAAGTCAACTACGTATTAAGAGGTTTAGTCATCCCAGCAGGTGAACATAAAATCAAATTTGAATTCAAGCCTGCTTCAGTGACTAGGGCTAAACAAATTGCAGGTATTGCGTCTATTTTATTATGGTTGGCCTTATTTGCTTTTATCGGTATGACGATCAAACAATTTATTGACAAGCAAAAAGCTGCTTTATAATGATTGTATCTGTTGTTATCTGTAGCTATAACCGTGCTGCCTATATTGGCACTGCATTAGATAGTTTGTACCAACAAACAGCTTCTAAGGAAAACTTTGAAGTAATTGTAGTGGATAACAATTCAACAGATGGCACTGAACAAGTATTTACACAATGGCGCGCAGCCAATACTGAGGGCCATTTTTATTATACAACTGAGACCAATCAAGGTGCTTCCTATGCAAGGAATAAAGGCGCGCAATTAGCCAAGGCCGATTGGTTATGTTTTATGGATGATGATGCTGTGGCAACGCCAGATTATATCAAGAATATTATACTTCATACAAAAACAAATCCCAACGCACTAGGGTTTGGTGGCAAGATCATACCAAAGTATATCCCCGAAGAACCTAAATGGATGAGTTATTATGTTGCCTCTTTAGTGGGCAATTTTGACTACGCACCTACTGCATGTGCTTTTGAAAATGGCAAGTACCCACTTGAATCAAATATGATTGTAAAAAAATCTGTCTTTGATATCGTAGGTGGTTTCAATGTGGCAATACCTGGCGTAGTGGGTACCTTAAGAATTGGAGGAGAAGGAAAAGAATTATTTTATAAAATCATTGCGCTTGGTGAAAAAATATATTACGATCCAAGCTTATTGGTTTACCATGTTGTTGAAGTGGAAAAGTTAACACCTGCCTATATGTATAGGGTCGCAAGTGGTATTGGTAGAGGAGAAAGAGCAAGAACAAAAGCAATTTCACAAAAAGCATATTTGCTTAAAATCGTAGAATACCTTTTTAAATTAGGTGCCTCTATTTTATTAGGCATAAAATATACATTGCAATTAACCCCAGCAAAATTTTGGCCAATAATTCAATTTAGAATTGACGCACTCAAAGGATTATTGAACAGATAAGTGAATAGTAATCCGGCATTCACTTATGCGTTATACAATTATTAAAGGTACTTGTAAAAATGAGGCTTTCTTGCAATCATGATGGGCGCAACGAGCCATAACTCAAAAACATTTTTAGTAAAACCCCACCAAGACTTCAAAGTATTCAAAGGATTCTTTCCACTGAATAAATCGTCAGATATTCCTATGATCAGGTAAAATGGCACTGTCCATGTATAATTAAGCAATTGAATCATGAACCAAAAAACACCATATTGCTTTCTAATTCTCAAGTGATTTGAAACCATTAATTGTAACCCCTTTTTGTCCGTTAAATTAGTATAAGAATTGTCTTCGGAATTAGAAGCTTCTTGTATGGTTTGTCCAATCAAATGAACAATATTGTTATTGCCAAAAATCGCCATTTGACCATATTTGCCCAATCTTGCGCACCACTCTACTTCCTCCGCATATAAAAAGAATTCGGGGTCTAGCATTCCCGCTTTTTGAATTACATCCTTCTTGACCATTAAAAAAGCTCCACTTATCCAATCTACTTGTGCATATGCTGCCGCTTGAATGATTGCAGGTTTTTCATGTATAAAAACAGAAGCGAGCTTTTTTATACATGCGCCCCAATAGGGCAATGGTAATAAATGATTCAATCCTCCTATCATAAAATTACTTGCAGAAAACTGTGGCCGTCCATCTAAATGAACTAATTGAACACCTGCAGCAACTAAATTGGATTGCATTAATTCATTGGCTGTAGCTAAGACAACACCAGGCTTTAATAATGTGTCAGGATTTAGTAATAATACCAATTCACCTTTAGCTAATTCAATCCCTTTATTATTAGCTCTAGCAAAACCAGCATTGTATTCCATATCAACCCATTGTATCATTGGGAAGGCCGTAATAATGCTGTTTTTATCCGATTGATTACTACTATTATCTACAATGACCCATTCAACCTTATTCAAATCAAATAAATCCAACTCTGCAGATTGTAAACAATCTAGCAAAACTGCACCGGAATTGTAATTGACAATAATAATGGATAACAACATGAAATTAGCTTTGAAATCGAAATAAAGATAAGATATATTTGCAACCTCATCCCTACAATCATGTCAGAAGCAAAGGTCAATATAGAAAGAGAAGCCAATAACTTCGATTTAATTAGGATTCTATTTGCATGGTTTGTGATTGTTTCACATTCCTATGTTTTAAATGGCATGGGCGAATCTGACCCATTAGGGCAAATCACTTCTAACTACCTTATTTTATCCTTTATTGGCGTAAAGGGCTTCTTTGTAATTAGCGGTTATTTAATTTTACAAAGCTTAACAAGAAGCAAGTCTGTCATTGATTATTTGGTTAAAAGAATTTTACGCATTTTCCCTGGACTAATTGGCGTTTTAATCATCACCTTATTTTCGATTTATTTTATTTACCCAGGCACTAGGGTTCCATATCTCTTAAACCCCGAGATCTATCATTATTTTTGGGGCAACCTTACTTTAATTTCACCACCCTTTTTTATTCATGGGGTATTTGATCACCTACCCTCTAGAGCCATCAACGGGTCTTTATGGACGATAGAATTTGAATTCCTATTTTATATCGTTCTATTGTTGCTTTTTCCAATTAAGAAAAATCTAAATGCAGTTAAATTGGCCTTGTTAAGTTTGATGGTTATTTTCACCATCGGAAATCTTTACTATCCTACAGCATTGCTAAGTATTAAGAAACCAATTCCACTAGATTTGATTTTTGACTTAGGCATTTATTTTATTACAGGCTCTTTTTTAGCCTGTGTAAATTGGGAGAAATGGGATTCAAGTAAATACCTCTTTATTGCTGCTGTTCTATTATTCATTGTCATGATCATTTTTAAAATTGATCGTGCATGGTTGTTTACCTGCTTGCCTTTTACAATACTCTATATTGGACAAAAAAAATCTAAAGCGGCTGATTGGGTGCATCAAAAATTAGGAGACCCTTCCTATGGAATTTATTTATATGCCTTCCCTATACAACAATTCATTGTATACTTATTTAAGCCAAGTACCTTTGAATTATTTATTTTTTCAAGTATAGGTGCTTTTGCCTTTGGAATTTTATCTTGGAGATTGATAGAAAAGAAAGCATTAACCCTAAAGCGATTTGTAAAATAAAGTTTAAGCTGCAGGCTTAAAAAGATAATTCAAGGTCATAAGTAACTTTGAGAAAGGGCCAAATTTCAACAATCCAATTGGAAAGCATTTTTCCCATTTTAATTGATGCATGATCACTGGCAACAGCTGCGCTTTCTGCACACCCATCTTGTATAAATCTTCTTCGTTTCGAATATTGTAATTACGGAGTAATCTCCAATAATAATCATAAATCAAAATATCAGAAAAGGCTTTTGAACCTAACTTGAAAGCAAAATGGATATTTTCCTTCACAATAACATCTTCATTATTTCTGCAGAATACCGTTGTTTGATCCTCATGCAAACCTATACTAACAAGGTGTTGATCTAAATAAACATAGGCATTGCCAGCTTCTAGTAATTGTACATAATAATCTACATCAACGAGCCAGATATAATTTTCATCATATCGAATCGGGATGGACCTTTTTAACATCACATTACTTGGCGGGCCAATCACATTGGCTCTAAGGATATGGTGGGGCTTTTGATCCATGTTACTCAGCAAACTCTTTATAGCTTGCAAGTTGAGTTCCACACCATCTGGTTGGATCGCCGTATTCTTACAAAAAACAAAACCTGCTTCTGGATGACTTTTAAATGCTTCAATATAAATTTCCAAAGCTTTTGAATCGTGTAACCAATCGTCCTGGTGTAAAAGCATCACAAAATCTCCAGTGGCCTTATCCAAAGCATTGTTCCAATTCATTGGACTTTTTAAAGCAGGTTGATTGTGATAATATTTAATATCCAGCTCAGAAATATAAGGCTGAATCGCTATTTTTATATCCTCGTTAGGTGAATCGTCCGAAATGACAATTTCTACCTCTTTATACGATTGTTTTAAAATGGACTGAATGGCACGCACCACATATTCAGGCTTTTTATAAGCAGGTATACAAATAGAAATGCGAGGAGCAGTCATTAAATAACAATTATGTTCATTACAAATATACTAAAGGGGATCCAAAAAAGACTTACCGAATCCAAGGCCAAACCTAGATTTCAGAAAATTTCATGGGTCAAAAAACGAATTATAAAACACCAAAATGATCAATTGGTAAAAACCATTGAATTTGACCAATTCAAAGTGTTCTATAAACGTCCTTATGAATTAATTAAAACATACGAGGAACTATTTTTAGAAGAGATCTACCGATTTGAAACAAAAAGCAAAACCCCTCTTATTATTGATTGTGGTGCCAATATTGGTTTAAGTAGTATTTACTTTAAAACAATTTATCCAAACGCCACTCTACATGCTTTTGAACCAGACCAAGTCTTATTTACTTTGTTAAAACAAAATATAGAAGTCAACGGATTCAAAGACACACATATACACCAGGAAGCAGTTTGGATTGAGGATACCACGCTTTCATTTTCGAACAAAGGGTCAGAAGGTAGTCATATAGACCTGACAAATAATAGCACTAACAAAGTCACCGCCATTAAACTTGATAAATACTTATCTCAGTTCGACCATATAGATTTTTTGAAAATGGATATCGAAGGCGCAGAATTTCAAGTGGTTGCAGATTGTCTAAATGGACTAAAAAAGGTAGACAATTTCTTTTTGGAATACCATGGAAAAGTTGGACAAACAAAAGAGCTATATACCCTTTTGCAACAAGTTGAATCTATTGGATTCAATGTCTATATTAAAATGGCAGCAGATCAATTATCAAGTCCATTTTACCAAAAACAAACAGGCACACCATACGATGTGCAATTAAACATCTTCTGTTATAAACAAATCCATTAGATTGCAATATGATTAGTGTTATCATACCTTGTTTTAATGATGGCAAATATTTGCCAGAAACGATTAGCAAACTAAAAATGCAATCTACCCCAGCAGACGAGATCATCATTGTTAATGATGGCTCAACCGATGCAGATACCATTGAGATTTTGGCTCAAATGGCGCAAGAACCTTCGGTAAAAGTGTTGCATAAAGAAAATGGAAGAATGTCTGCTGCAAGAAATTATGGTGTAGCACATGCTAAAGGAGACATTATAGTAGCATTAGACGCAGATGATTTTTTTGATCCTAGCTTTTTTGAAAAAGGAATAAAAGTTTTACAAGACGAACCAAATACAGGCGTCGTTACAAGTTATATCCAATACTTTGGGAACAAAACTGGCAAAGCAAAACCAAGAGGCGGCAATGCATTCAACTTCTTATTCTCTAATCAATGCCCTGCCTGTGCGATGGTACGTCGTTCGGCTTGGGACCAAATTGGAGGATACGACGAATCGATGAAACTAGGCTATGAGGATTGGGAATTTTATATCCGCTTGACAAAAGCAAAATGGGCCGTTCATTTGATCCCAGAATTTTTATTGCATTATAGACAAACCAATAAGTCTACTTTAGCCAATGACACCCATCCTAATAGAAAGCAGATCATTGAATATATGATTGAGAAGCATAAAGATTGGTATGCGGAATGCCTTAGCACATTGATTGACAGGAAGGAAGTGCTTTATACCGAATCCCGCATCTCCTTTCAGAATATCTGGAAAATGCTTAAAAACAGGTTGACAAACAAGTATAAATAAAGATTTCAGCCAGTCTATAAGACTTGCTTAGGCTTATTTACAATATATTTGTAGCATGGGTATTATCCAAAAACAAGGTATTAAGTCTTCTATATTTATCATGATTGGCTTCGTGATAGGTGCAGTGAACTTACTTGTTTTATTCCCGTTATTTTTTTCAAAAAATGATCAAGGCTTAATTAGAGCCATGATTGATATTGGCGCTACTCTTTCTGTCTTTTGCACATTAGGTACTTTGCCAGTAGTGTATAAATTTTTCCCCTTTTACAACCATTACTTAGGGCCAAAGAAAAACGAACTACCCTTTTTAACATTAATCATCAATCTCATTGGGTTTGGATTATTGATGTGGATTGGATGGGAGAATAAGGAATTCATTATTCGCAAATTGGGCAAGTCTCCAAGCTTAGCCAATTACTTTAACTATGTATACCCATACACTTTCTTCTTGCTCATTTTTTATTGGCTAGAAGCTTTTGCATGGGGTTTACAAAAAGGAGTATTGACTAATTTCTTAAGAGAAACTGCTATTAGAATTTTGACCACTTTATTAATTCTTGCATTTGGCTTAAAGTGGCTGAACCTAGATCAGTTCATTTTATTGTTCAGTGGTATTTATGTTATTCCTACTCTATTATTGATCTATAATTTATCTCAATCACAAGAGTGGTCATTTAGGAGTTTTAAAATAAGTAGTGTAACCAAAAGATTGAAGGGCAAGATGCTCAATTTCGCTTTATTCGTTTTCGCAGGACAGTTTTTTAATTTACTTGCAAGAACCAATGATACATTTATGATTGTTGGATTAAGAGGCTTAAGCGATGCGGGTATTTTCGCTATTGCCACTTATGTTGCTGCAATCATGGAAATTCCTCAAAGAAGTTTAACATCTATAAGCATTCCCGTATTGGCTAAATCATGGAAGGATAAAGATTTCGCCAATATCAAACATGTGTACCATAAAAGCGTATCCAATTTATTAGCGGTTGGCTTATTGTTATTTGGGCTTATCTGGTTGAATATAGAAAACCTAGTTTCTTTTTTAAACTGGATTAGTAATAAAGAAAGTGGTGGATATGATGCATTAGTGCCTTTGATTTTTATCATGGGGCTTGCGAAATTAGTGGACCTTGCAACTGGTGTAAATGGTCAAATTATAGGCACTTCCAATTTTTGGAGATTCGATTTTTTCACCAATCTTTTCTATATCGTTTTGTCCATTCCATTAAACTATTACTTGATTAACCATTATCAATTAATTGGTTTGGCCTATTCCAACTTAGCTGCCTTGGTTTTATACAATAGCGTTCGCTTTTTATTCTTGTACAAAAAATTCAAACTACAGCCTTACACATTAAAGCATGGCTTGTTTTTAATTTTAAGCATAGCCTTCATGTTTTTAATATATAAAATTCCATCTCCGACTAATTTTTTATTGAATATAGCTTTCAAATCGACTGTATATGGCGTAGGATTTTACGGACTACTGGTTTGGATTAACCCTGCACCTGAACTAAAAGAGCTTGTTCAGGGTTTTCTAAAAAATAAAGTCTTTGGATTTTTACAACGCTAGTTTTTGAACTTTCTCTAAAAATAAGTTCATCCCCTGCTGCATAGTGTCTGTTAATACATACTCAATATTGCGTGTATAATATTGCTCCATATCATAATTATGGGTTCTTTTTGGAAGCTGCGCTAAGACCTCTTGGACATGTTCAACGCCATAAGCATTGGCCTCATTAAATAGGGTTTGAAATTCCAAAGGTATTGGCTGATTAGACATCCATGCTGCAAAAACAAATGGCAATCCAGTATGTGCTACCCATGCTTCACCTAGATCATAGACATATTCAAAGGCTGATAAATTAGATAAAGCCCTGTCGCCAATAATTACGCCGGCAGTCGTTCCTTGAATGTTTTGTATATAGCCTTCCTCGGCCTTTAAGAGACGAATGTCTTTTTGCCAATATTCCTTTAATAAAATTTGCGCCAATTTTACAGAGGTTCTACTTTGATAATCCAGGTAAATAGATTCAATTTGTTCTATTGGGACATGACTAAAAATAGCCACAGATGCGACCTTCCCTTTAGTGCCTATGCCGTAGTTTGAAACGATATGCGGATTGGATAATAATGATGTTATTGCTACTGGAACAAGACCAATATCAATATGCCCATCAATCAATGATTGCGCAATATTTGCAGGATAATCTTTTACCAAATCGATTTTTGATAAAAAACCTGCTTTTTCTATCCCCAATAATAAGGGCTGAGTGTTGAAATAACTTACTACCCCAATGCGCCATCTCTTGTTCAATTGAATTAACTTTGTGCAAAGATATTAAATACAAATTGTTTAAAGCAAACTATATGTCTCAATTAAGCGCTATTTCACCTATCGATGGTCGTTACCATAAACAAACTGCAGCACTGGGTGCCTATTTTTCTGAATACGCCTTAATCAAGTATAGGGTACTAGTAGAAGTGCATTACTTTTTGTTTCTAGCAGATAAGAAATTCTTTAAGCTTCCAGCAGGTTTAAGAAAAGCATTATTAGAGGTAGTAGAAAATTTTTCTGAAGAAGATGCAGCTAAGATTAAGACAATAGAAGCAACCACAAATCATGATGTAAAAGCGGTTGAATACTTTCTAAAAGAAATATTAGATAAACATAAAGCAAGCAGTTTAAAAGAATGGATCCACTTTGGATTAACCTCTCAAGATATCAATAACACTGCTATCCCATTGAGTTGGAAAAATGCAATGGAATCAGAAATATTACCTGCTTACATAAATCTTCAAAATAGATTGTACCAATTTGCAAAACAATGGAAAAAAGTTCCTTTGTTAGCAAGAACACATGGACAATCTGCTTCTCCAACTACCTTAGGAAAAGAATTGATGGTATTTGTAGAAAGAATCAATCACCAGATTGAATTATTTACAAGCATTCCTTATGCGGCTAAATTTGGTGGTGCCACGGGAAATTTTAACGCACACCATATTGCTTTTCCTAAAAAGAACTGGGTAGCACTAGGCAATGAATTTGTGGACGATGTATTAGGATTAGAACGTATGCAATTCACCACACAGATTGAACATTACGATCATTTTGCTGCACATTGTGACAACCTAAAAAGATTAAATACCATCTTAATTGACTTAGCTAGAGATATATGGACCTATATATCGATGGACTACTTTAAGCAACAAACAAAAAAAGGCGAAGTGGGCTCTAGCGCTATGCCACATAAAGTAAACCCAATTGATTTTGAAAATGCAGAAGGCAACCTAGGTATCGCAAATGCTTTGTTAGAACATTTATCTGCTAAACTACCTATCAGCAGATTACAAAGAGACTTAACAGACTCTACTGTTTTAAGAAATATCGGCGTACCTGTGGGACATATCACGATTGCGATTAATTCAATCGAAAAAGGTTTGGGCAAGTTAATCCTGAATGAAGTAAAGATAAACGAAGACCTTGAAAACAACTGGGCAGTGGTTGCAGAAGCTATACAAACTATCTTAAGACGTGAAAATTACCCAAATCCTTATGAAGTATTAAAAGACTTAACTAGAGGGAATAGTAAGATTGATAAAAAGTCTATGCACAAATTCATAGATGGCTTAAAAGTAACTGCTACTTTGAAAAAAGAATTAAAGAAGATTACACCTCAAAATTATACAGGCGTAACAGCAGAATATTAATTTATCTCTTTCCCTATTTTTAAAAAACTGGAATTAGGAATTGGAGCTTTGAATTTTCTAAGAAGATACGTTAGCGTCACCAGTCTCTGAACTTGGTGGCGTTATTTTTTTGCGGGGTTCTTTCTTATTCAATAGAGCATGAATGGGCGCCATCCCCTCTTTTTCTATCGCCATGGTCAAGACTTCGGCTGTTGCTTGTGCATCTCCCCAAGCCCTATGTCTTCCTTCTATTTTAATACCTAAATCCCTTGTCAATGATCCAAGTCCATATTTCTCAAGACCAGGGAATACTTTTTTGCTTAATCGAATGGTACATAATTTAGGTGCAGCCCACTGAAAACCTGATTTACCTAAAAGATAATGTACAAAAGAATAGTCAAAACTTACATTATGCGCAACAAATATGCGGTCTTTTAAAAGATTGTAAATCTGAGGCGCGACTTCCTCAAATAAAGGTGCTTCGGCCACCATTGCGTCGCTTATACCCGTCATATTGACAATAAAGGGTGGTATTTTTTGTCTAGGATTCACCAATGTTACATATTTACCTGTTACCTCTACGCCATTGTGCATCACAATTGCGATTTCGGTGATCCCATGCATATGGGGCATCCCGCCAGTGGTTTCTATGTCGACTATCGCAAATTCCATCAGCCGCCAAGTTCGTATTTTTTTGTCAATAATAGCTTGCGGCTTTTCCTTATTTTTGTAACTCATTATAGGAAAAGCATTTAGCATGGAATTGAGTAAAAATTTTATACCGGGTGAAGTAGAGACAAAATGGTACCAACATTGGATTGACCAAGGATATTTTCATAGTGTTCCTAATGGTAAGCCAGCGTATACCGTTGTCATCCCTCCTCCAAATGTGACCGGTGTTTTACACATGGGCCATTGTTTAAATAATACAATACAAGATATTTTAGTACGTCGCGCGCGTATGCAAGGAATGAATCCTTGTTGGGTTCCAGGAACAGACCATGCTTCTATCGCAACTGAAGCAAAAGTAGTTGCGATGTTAAGAGAAAGAGGGATTGCTAAATCCTCGTTAAGTAGAGAAGAGTTCTTGAGTTATGCTTGGGAATGGAAAGAAAAATATGGTGGCATCATTTTGCAACAGTTAAGAAAAATGGGCTGTAGTTTGGATTGGGAAAGAACTTCGTTCACCATGGATCCAGATTATTACGAAACAGTGATCAAAGTATTTATTGATCTATACAAGAAGGGCAAGATTTATCGTGGCAAAAGAATGATCAATTGGGATGTGAAAGCAAAGACTGCTTTAAGTGATGAGGAAGTGATTCATAAGGAAGTGAACGGAAAGATGTACCATATAAAGTACAAGCTTGATATTCCTGGTGATGCATATATTACCATTGCGACAGTAAGACCAGAAACAATTTTTGGCGATACCGCAATTTGTGTTCATCCTAAGGATCCAAGGTATACTCACTTAATTGGCAAACATGCTTTTGTACCAATGATTAATCGTCGCATTCCTATTATTGCAGATGATTATATCGAAATCGAATTTGGAACGGGTGCATTAAAAGTGACCCCAGCACATGATATCAATGACTTTCAATTAGGTCAAAAACATGGCTTAGAAGTAATTGATACCATGAACGATGACGGTACCATGAATGATGCTGCTCCAATGTATCTGGGTAAAGACAGAATCGAAGTAAGAAAAATCATTGCTGCAGATTTAGAAGCAGCGGGTAATTTAGTGAAGATAGAAGATTACGTAAACCAGGTTGGATTTAGTGAAAGAACAGATGCCATAGTAGAACCAAGATTGAGCTTGCAATGGTGGGTGGATATGAAACAATTGGCAGCGCCGGCATTAGAAAAAGTAATGTCAGATGAAATTCATTTTCATCCTGCTAAATTTAAAAACGTATACCGTCATTGGATGGAGAACATCAAGGACTGGTGTATCAGTAGACAATTGTGGTGGGGCCACAGAATACCAGCATGGTATGACAAAGAAGGCAATGTATATGTAGAAGCAAGTCTTGAAAAAGTATATGCCACTTACCCTGAGACTGTGGGTAAAGAATTGCACCAAGATGCCGACTGTTTAGATACTTGGTTTAGTAGTTGGTTATGGCCTATCGAAGTTTTCAAAGGCATGTCTAATCCAAACAACGCAGAAATTAATTATTACTACCCTACTAGTACATTGGTAACTGCTCCAGAAATTATTTTTTTCTGGGTAGCGAGAATGATCATGGCGGGCGAAGAATACATGGGTAAGATTCCTTTTAAGGATGTCTACTTTACAGGTATCGTACGCGACAAGCAAGGCAGAAAGATGAGCAAGAGCTTGGGCAACTCACCAGACTTATTAGGATTGATAGATCAGTATGGAGCAGATGCGGTGCGCTTTGGAATCATGATTGCCTCTCCTGCTGGGAACGATTTATTATTTGATGAATCAACACTGGAACAAGGTAGAAATTTCAATAGCAAATTATGGAATGCCACCAAATTGTTGAAAATGTGGGAGCCACGTCAAAGCAAGGAAGGTGCGATACCAGAAGATGCAGCATTTGCAATGGATTGGTTCCAAGCTAAATTAGCTGCAACACAAATTGAAGTAGATGAAATGTTAAAGACCTTCCGTTTAAGTGAGGCCTTGAAAACAATTTACGGTTTAATATGGGATGATTATTGTAGCTGGTATTTAGAATGGATCAAGCCAGGTTTTGAGCAACCAATTCATTCTGGCGTATTTGAGAAGAGTATTGAATTCTATGACGCATTGTTGCAATTGTTACATCCTTTCATGCCTTTTATCACAGAAGAAATTCACCATACCCTAAAAACGCAAACACAAGATTTATGTGTGCAGGAATTAGCACCAATAAACAAGGTAGACGAAAGTGTTTTGCATGCTGGCGTTCTATTAAAGAATGTGATTTCAACTTTACGTGATGCAAGAAACAAGAATCAAATTAAGCCTAAGGACGCAATTGACTTACATATTCAGTCCGAAAACAATAGTGCATACCAACGCATTCAAAATATCTTAGCTAAGCAAATCAATGCCAAGTCTATCGCTTATACGAATGCAGCGATTGGTTCAAGTATTGTAGTGGCTTTAGAAAAAGATAAATTCTATTTAGTAGCAGACCAAGCTATTGATACAGCTAGCTTGAAAGAAAATTTATTGAAAGACTTAGCGCATCAAAAAGGATTCTTAGAAAGTGTAGAAAAGAAATTAGCGAATGAGAAATTTGTTCAAAATGCAAAACCAGAAGTGATTGCAATCGAACAAAAAAAGAAAGCTGATGCTCTTGCTCGAATTCAAACAATCGAAGAAAGTTTAGCACAATTATAAACAACCACTTTAAATTGAGTCTCCTTTTGGGGACTCAATTGTTATAGCCCATTGAAAGATGAATCAACTTGAAATTAGATTAGCAACTATAGAAGATCGAGCGTTAATTCGATCTATCTCCGAGCGCACTTGGCCCAGTACCTATGGACATATTATTTCACAAGAACAGATTGACTTTATGTTGGATTGGATGTACAGTGATGCATCTCTTGAAGAACAAATAAAAAAGGGGCATCAATTTTATATAGCAACCTTAAATGGAACAGATATCGGATTCTGTTCGGTAAGTGTAGAACAAGAAGAACAAGGGAATGATAACTCAACTATACAAAATCAACAAAAAGCTTGCAAGCTAAATAAACTTTATGTTCTCCCCTCTGCACATGGAACTGGTTCTGGAAAAGCTTTGTTACAAAAAGCTATTGAGGTTGCAAAGGCAGAAGGAGCTACTTCAATTTTCTTACAAGTAAACAAGTACAATAACGCTTATACCTTTTACTTGAAAACCGGTTTCATAAAAGAGACTGAATTTAAATTTGATATTGGCAATGGCTTTTTCATGGACGATTATGTGATGCGCTTGAGCTTATAAAGCATACTATACAAGTACATGAGTCTGCTTCACTACACCCATAATGAATACACTCTGCACTTGACCAATATTTTCGGCCTGGCTTAATTTATTGACATGAAAATTATAATAGCTGTTCATATCCGCCGCGACAATTTTTAACATGAAGTCAAATTCACCTGAGATGCTGTAGCACTCTACCACTTCTGGTAATTCATTGATAAGCTTTATAAATTGTGTGCCCGATTTTTTACTATGTTGATTCAGCGATACATAACAAATCACCATTAAACCTTTATTTATCTTTGTGCCGTCAATCAAAGTAGCATATTGTTTAATCACCCCGGATGCTTCTAATCTTTTTATGCGTTCATGCACTGGCGTCGTACTCAACTGAACAGATTCAGAAATTTCTTTCACACTCATTCTTGCGTTCTGTTGTAAAAGCTTTAAAATCGCTAAATCTTTGACATCTAAAGGAACTGTGTTGTGCACTAATTCATTCGATGTCAAATGATCATTAGCCGAATCTACTATTTGAGACTTGTTTTTCATATCTAAAAAGAATAATATGGCATAAATTTAGCCATTTTTAGAATATTTCACTATATTTTAGATATATTTTATTATTTTATCCTACAAAACTACCTTTACACTCTAAATAATTAAATATGTCAGGTTTACAAAACATTGATTTTAGCCTACCTTATAAAGTAGCAGATATTACCCTAGCAGATTGGGGTCGTAAAGAGATTCGTTTAGCTGAAGCAGAAATGCCAGGCTTAATGAGTATCCGTGAAGAATATGGTCCAAGCCAACCATTAAAAGGCGCGCGTATCGCAGGTTGTTTACACATGACTATTCAAACTGCTGTATTGATTGAAACTTTAACTGCATTAGGTGCAGAAGTAAAGTGGAGCTCTTGTAATATCTTCTCTACACAAGACCAAGCTGCTGCTGCAATCGCTGCAACTGGTGTGGGTGTATTTGCTTGGAAAGGCCAAAGCGTAGAAGAGGGAGATTGGTGTATTGAACAAACTTTATTTTTCGGTGGCGAAGATCGCCCTTTAAATATGATCTTAGATGATGGTGGTGACTTAACAAATATGGTATTAGATAAATACCCTCAGTTTGTTGCTGGCATTAAAGGATTAAGTGAAGAAACAACAACTGGTGTACACCGTTTATATGAGCGTATGGCTAAAGGTACTTTACCAATGCCTGCAATCAATGTAAACGATTCTGTAACTAAATCTAAATTTGATAACAAATACGGTTGTCAAGAATCATTAGTGGATGCGATTCGTCGTGCAACTGATGTAATGATGGCTGGTAAAGTAGCTGTAGTAGGTTCTTACGGTGACGTAGGTAAAGGATCTGCAGGTTCTTTACGTGGCGCTGGTTGTCGTGTTATTGTAACTGAAATTGATCCAATCTGTGCTTTACAAGCAGCAATGGATGGATTCGAAGTGAAGCGTATGATTGATGCAGTTAAAGAAGCTGACATTATTGTAACAGCATCTGGATGTAGAGACTTGATTACTGAAAAGCACTTCAGAGCAATGAAGGATAAGGCGATTGTATGTAATATCGGTCACTTTGATATCGAAATTGACATGGCTTGGTTGAACAAAAATTACGGTCATACAAAAGACACAATCAAACCACAGGTTGACTTATACAATATCGATGGAAAAGATGTAATCGTATTGGCTGAAGGTCGTTTAGTAAACTTAGGTTGCGCGACTGGTCACCCATCATTTGTGATGAGTAACTCTTTCTCTAACCAAACTTTAGCACAAATCGAATTATGGAACAACCATAAGAACTATGAGAATAAAGTATATGTTTTACCAAAGCATTTAGATGAGAAGGTAGCAAGATTACACTTAGCAAAAGTAGGTGCTCAATTAGATGAGTTAACAGCTGAACAAGCAGCTTACTTAGGTATACCACAACATGGTCCATTTAAGTCTGATGCTTACAGATACTAATTTGTAAAGTCAAAAGGAATTCTACTATCCACTCAAAGCATTGCTAACTAGTGGATAAGATCTATAAAAGCCCGACTACAGAAATGTGGTCGGGCTTTTTATTTTCAGTACCTTTAAGGAACGACAAAAATGAACAGTATGCAAAGAATAAAATTCATCACATTCACCTTCTCTTTCTTATTTGCTTCAACCACAATACTTCAATTGAATGCGCAAAAAATAAATGTCATTCCAGAACCAAGTTCACTGGAAATAGGCAATGGACAATTTAAATTACCGAAGCAAGTAACTGTATCTATCTCCCCTGATTTTGCAGCAGTCGGAAAAGAAATTAGTACAAGGATTAAAACAGCTACTGGAAAGATTGTAGTAATTGGCAATCAAAAAAATCCTACCATAAAGATTGAACAAATTAATGATGAAGTCTTAGGAAAAGAAGGTTATTACTTAATAGTATCTGATAAAGGTATTGAGGTTAAAGCACAAACCTATGCTGGCGCATTATATGCATGGCAAAGTATCTTACAATTATTACCACCGGCAATCTATGGCAGTCATACTAGCCCAAATATAAACTGGTCAATTCCTTATGTAAAAATTATGGATAAGCCCCGCTTCGAGTGGAGAGGTTTTATGCTTGATGTGAGCAGACATTTTTTTACGGTTACTGAAGTAAAGAAAATGATAGACGAAATGACGATGTATAAATTGAACAGATTGCATTTTCATTTAACAGATGATCATGGATGGAGAGTACAAATTAAAGCTCTACCAAAATTAACGGAAGTAGGCGCTTGGAGACCCAATAGAATTGGTAAATGGCATAATATAACGAAGCCAGATTCTGATGAGCCAAAGACTTATGGCGGATTTTATACTCAAGAAGATATCAAAGATTTAGTTGCATATGCAAAAACAAAGAATATCGAAATCATGCCAGAGATTGATGTACCTGGTCATAGCATGGCATTCTTAGCAGCCTATCCTCAATTAAGTACTACGCCTAATTATCCTTATCAAGTGAATGCAGGTGAAGAGTTCATAGATTGGTCGGGCTTAAACGGTCATATCACAGCTAAGATTGACAACAACCTTGATCCTTCAAAAAAACAAGTGTACGAGTACTTAGATATCATTTTTGGAGAGCTAGCTACCCTATTCCCTTTTGAATACATTCATATGGGTGGGGACGAAACGGCTAAAAATAATTGGGCAAAAAGCGACGATATAAAAGCATTGATGCGAAAAGAAAATCTAAAGAGCCAAGAGGAAGTGCAAAGCTATTTTGTTCGTCGTGTAGAAAAAATCATGCAGTCAAAAGGAAAGAAATTAATGGGTTGGGATGAAATACTAGAAGGAGGATTAGCCCCTGAAGCTGCAGTAATGAGCTGGAGAGGCATCAAAGGTGGCGCGGAAGCAGCCAAACAAAAACATGCTGTTGTCATGAGTCCAAGTTCACATAACTATTTAGACTATTACCAGGGAGAAGCCACTGCAGAAGGTGCAGTTTATGCAGGCTTAAGAATGAAGAAAACCTATAGCTTTGATCCTGTTCCAGAAGGTGTTGAAGAAAAATACATTTTAGGCAATCAAGGTAATTTATGGAGCGAGCAATTACAAAATTTTAGAAATGTTGAATACATGGCATGGCCAAGACTTATGGCTATTGCAGAAGTAGCATGGTCACCTAAAACTAGTAAGGACTGGAATAAATTTTCTGCAAAAGTGGAAGAGCATTTTGCAATATTAGACACCCTAAAAATAAAATATGCTAAAAGTATCTACGATCCAATCGTTAGCACTACTTTGAATACAAAGGGTGAACTTTTCGCACACATGGAAGGTGAAGTAGATGGATTAGAATTTTATTATACAATTGACGAATCTATGCCTGACCAATATAGCAATCATTTCAATGGACCAATTTTGATTCCAGAAGATGTTACTATTTTAAGAGTAGTAAGTTACAGAAATGGAAAGAATATTGGCAAGCTATTAAACATACCTATTGCATCATTAAAACAAAGAGCTATTAAAGTACTTTAAAGCAATGCGAAAATCGATCCCCTTAATTGCATTTGTTTTTTGTTTTGTTGCGCAGAACTTATTAGCACAAGAAAGCTTGATTAATAGAGCCAAAAATGCTATTACTGGCAAGGCTTTATCTATGACTGATAGTGCTAGAATAAGTTTGTCTAACCAGATAAAGACACTAAAGTCATTCACAGGGAAAAGGATCAATTCCATTACGATTGAACAACATAATTTCTATACCAGTATTGATGCGAAAGAATCTACTATTAAAGATTTTTTTTCAAAGATTGGAAATAAAATAAACTCAAACTCGAAAACAAGAGCAATCAGAGAAAATCTTTTTTTTAAAGAATGGGATTTATTTGATCCTTCTATAATTGCCTATAACGAAAAATGGCTGAGGGATTTAAGTTATATCCAAGATGCAAAAATTACAGCAATTGCAACATCCTACGACACCAATCAAATAGACCTTGTTGTAGTTACGAAGGACCTATTCTCCTATGGGGGAGAAATCCTCATCAATAATAAAAACTCCTACTCTGCTAAGTTAAATAATATCAACTTGGGAGGAACAGGCAATGGCGTTCAGTTATCTCAAAATTTTGACAACTCAAGAAATCCAAAATCAGGATGGGGTTATGACTTTCGTTTAAACAATTTACTAGGCAGTTTTATTTCTTTGAATGCTGGCATCGAAGATTATGGAAACAACATGGCAAACAATGCTTATTCAGCTCAAAAAAAATATATCAGTGTTCAAAGACCCCTCCTTCACCCAAATAGTAAATGGCTAGGTGGTTTGGAATATTTGGAGGCTGTGAATGAAAATGTTTATCCAAATAGATGGGATACAATTTTTAATAATGAGCTCAATTATAATTTAAAGCATAAAGACATTTGGGTAGGTTACCAAATTACCAAGAAGAAAAAAAGAATAATCAATACCAACGAAGACAGACAATTTATTCAATATAGGCATCTTGAAAATAATTTTATAGAAAGGCCTATCCTCTATCAATTGCAACTTGACAGAAATTATCAAAATCTAATTGCAGATTTTGTTTCCTTCACAATTGTAAGACAGTCGGTATATAGAACCAGGTATCTTTATGGCTTAGGTAGGTATGAAGATTTACCAATTGGACGCTCCTTAACGTGGACAACAGGTAAATATCACATTGAACAAGATCAAGCTCCTTATTTAGGTTTTAAATTTGAACAATATAAACTTACAAAAAAAGAAAACTACACCCATATCATTGCCAATATTGCAAGCAGCTACATGAACAAATCCCTACAAGATTTTAGATTTCTAGCAAGTTTAGAGCAATTTAGTAAATTGAAATATTTAAATAACGGTTTTGGTTATCGACAAATTTTAAATATAAGCTTTACCCAAACCCTTAAGAATAAATACAACGAAGCATTGAGAATCAATAGTATTTACGGCATTCCTCAACTTAACAAAGAACAAATAAAAGGCGGCACAAGAATCTCTACTAACTGGGAAACAGTATTGTACAATAATCGGTCAATTTGGGGCTTTAAATCTGCTCCATTTGTATTTGGCAACCTTACCTATATAAGAACTGTTGGCGAGCCGATATTGAAAGGCGATCTATTTAGTTCATTTGGATCAGGTTTAAGAATCAGAAATGAGAACTTGATTTTTGGCACCATTGAATTGAAAGGCTTCTATTTCCCTAGAACAAATCAGCAAGTAAGTCCTTGGAATTTTAGCCTAATTACCAATCTTAGGTATAAGTACAATTCTAATATCATTGAGAAGCCAAATTATGTTGAAATAAATTAATTTTCTGCCCTCTTAACTCAACTATTCAAGCCTAAAATTGTTGTATTCATTATGGTTCAAGCTTATAATTTTTTAGCCAGTTGGCAGTTATTTCCAGAGAAATGTGATTTCGAATACCAAATGGTACCTAAATCAGGTAATTATAAAATCGAAACCGTTCCTAGTGGGCATTTATTAAGTTTTAGCCATAACTGGGTAAACATAGAAAATGATGCATTTTATGCGCAATACCAAGTGCATCCTAATGGACAGCAAATGCCTTTTGACAATACAGAATTAGCAGACACGATCAGTGCTGAAATCAATAATGCTTCATGCCTCACTGTGCAGTTTTTCAAAAACGATACCTTATCCCTTAAAGTAGTACATGAAATTCTTGCGAATGGCTTTTTAAAAGTAACCCATGAAGGTTTTAAGGAAGATCAAAGCCCATTTAAAAACATCGAAGTCTACCATAAACAATTAAGTGTGCTGCCTTATGCCTCTTCCGCAGGTAGCGTAGCTATTCGTCCTACTAAAGAAGGTGTAATCAAACACAAGGCTTTATCTGCAATGGAGGATCAAACCAATATGCAGTTAAATCAAATTAAAGAGCAGATTGAATTATTAGCGAGACAAGCCCAAGAAATTCGCAAGCGTAAGGAACTAAGCATGATGATTTACGAAGCTAAAATAACCTTCAAACCTCAGATAGGTCAGATTTACCATGTGTATGAAAAACAAGACGGCTCGCATGTGTTGTCAATGGTGGCGCCTCATGAATGGGGCGGTGGCGCTGGACCTTTTGCCCAGTTCATTGCAACAGTTAAATTACTAGCCGACCATACTTGGATTGAAGTGCCTGCTCAATAATTAATATCCGTAATTAGTACCCGTATTTTTCTAAAATTGCATCTACCCTCTTCTCTACCGCTGCGTCTTTAAGCACCGGTGGCGCATGATGAGGCTTAATGGTTGCATCAAATACCAATGGTCCTTTAGCACCCCAATGTTTATTTTGAGTATACGAATCAATTGCTTCAATATCATGGGATGGATTGGTTCTTGTAAACGCAGCCCATAAAAAATTATTCAAATTGCTGGCCATCCAAGCAGGATCCTCTGTTCGAATCAGCATCACCACACCCTCCTGCTCCAACAATAAATTTCCTTGACCTTCTAATGCATTTTGCAATGCAGTTGTTGAATACGCTGCTGAATTAACCGCAATCACACCAGGCATCACTAAACTCGCATCCATATTCAATGCTGTTAACCTAGCTGGAACTGTTGTGGTTAAATTTCTTTTCACATCGCCATAAGCAGCAATGACCACTTTTGATCCAGCATTTAATCCCTCGCCAGAATAATCTAGCGTATCCATCGTGGTCTTGGTATAAAAATGAATATCATTTGCTAAATCAAGCCTCGACAAAATGTATTCAAAATATTCCTGCACATGATGTGTAGATAATTGGTTGGTATCATCGGAAGTAATGAAAACAAACTTCGCTAAACTCAATTGTCCTGTACCTAAAATATGATTCGCGATGGTTAAAATTTCTGCTGGTTGTTTATTGGTTAGATAAGGTGTGTAACGCTCACTACCAATTGCTAATAACAAAGGATGCACCCCTGCAGCGTCAACTGCATGCACTTCCTTTAAACCAGGTATTTCATTGGATACCGCAGCACCTGTCATGGCATGTATTAATTGACCAAAGCTTGTATCTTCTTGTGGAGGACGACCAACCACTGTGAAAGCCCAAATGGCATTTTTTCGGGCATAAACTTTGTGTACACGCATTAAAGGAAATGGATGTTCTAAACTATAATAACCTAAATGGTCTCCAAATGGTCCTTCTGGTTTATTCTCCCCTGGATATACTTCACCAGTGATTACAAAATCCGCATCGGTGCTCAAGCAAAATCCATCCTTATAAGTATACCCAAATCTCTTACCAGCAAGCACCCCAGCAAAATTCATTTCACTTAATCCTTCCGGAAGTGGCATTACTGCAGCCACACTATGCGCAGGTGGGCCGCCAACAAAACAACTCACTTTCAAAGGCATTCCTTTTTTGTTTGCTTTTGTTTGATGCACACCGATCCCTCTATGTAGTTGATAATGCAATCCGATTTCTTTATCCAAATCGTATTCATTGCCCGTCAACTGAATACGATACATCCCTAAATTACTATTAGCAATACCTGGTTTATCTGCATCTTCGGTATACACTTGTGGTAAAGTCACATAAGCTCCTCCATCCATTGACCAATGTTTGATTAATGGGAGGTCGCTAATTTTAATTTCTTCGTAAGTAATAGGTTGACTAATTGGATTTTTATTTGGCAAAGCATTAATAGCTGCAGGCAAAGCACTTAATGCTGCTAATGGATTTTTAATTGCAGCAACAGGATCGATTTTAATTTCAATTAATTTTTTTACCTGTGGCAAAGTATCTCTAAAAATAAATTCACTTCTTTCTAAAGTGCCAAAAATATTGGACGCTGCTCTAAACTTAGAACCCTTTACTTTTTCAAATAAAATAGCTGGACCTTTTTGTTCATGAACACGCAAATGAATCGCCGCCATTTCGAGATGAGGGTCCACCTCTTCTTTAATACGGAGCAATTGTCCATTACGCTCTAAATCCAACAAACAAGCTTCTAAACTAGAATAAGCCATGAGGTGATAATTGAGATGCAAAATTAACTTAAATTTGCTCATGACTCATTTAAGTGTAAACATAAATAAGATTGCTACCCTAAGAAATAGTCGCGGAGGTAACAATCCAGATCTATTGAAAGTTGCTTTAGACTGCGAACGATTTGGCGCCCAAGGCATCACAGTGCATCCAAGACCAGACGAAAGGCATATTCGATACCAAGACGTTTATGATTTAAAGAAAAATATACATACAGAGTTCAACATTGAGGGTAATCCTAAAGAGCAAAAATTTGTTGACTTAGTTTTGGCGACAAAACCCGCGCAGGTAACTTTGGTGCCTGATGCACAAAATCAATTAACCAGCGATCATGGTTGGGATACTATTACTGAAAAAGCATATTTAACTGAAATTATTGGCGTATTTAAGGCGGCTGGTATTCGTGTATCAATCTTTGTTGATCCAAGTGTTGAACTAGTGAAAGGTGCAGCTAAAACCGGCACAGACAGAATTGAATTATATACCGAAGCATATGCAAGTGCATTTGCAAGAGGAGAAAGAGAAGCAGCTATAATTGATTATAAATTAGCTGCAGAAGAGGCGAAAAATCTTGGTTTAGGGATTAATGCAGGGCATGATCTAGATCGTTTTAACCTTGCCTACCTAGTGAAGGAAATACCTTATATAGACGAAGTATCGATTGGACATGCGCTTATTTGTGACGCATTGTACCTTGGACTTGAAAATACCATACAACTTTATAAACGTGCATTAGGACAATAGTTATCATGCTCATTAATAAAACCTTTATTCTTTCTCTCTTTGTAACTATTTTTTTTCAAGCTACTGCGCAAGAAAAATTTGGACCAACTCCTAGTAAAGAACAACTGGCTTGGCATGAAAAAGAATTTTATTTGTTCATGCATTTTGGACCGAATACATTTACTGACCTTGAATGGGGACATGGAAGCGAAAATCCAAATGTCTTTAATCCAACAGATATAGACTGTAACCAATGGGCGAGGTTGGCTAAAAAAGCAGGTGCAAAAGGTATTGTCATTACTGCAAAACATCATGATGGATTTTGTTTGTGGCCAAGCAAATACAGCACTCATACTGTAAGGGAAAGCAACTGGATGAATGGCAAAGGAGATGTAATTAAAATGCTTGCAGAAGCCTGCAATAAAGAAGGTATAGAAATGGGTGTTTATATTTCACCATGGGATAAAAATCATCCGAAATATGGCACAGATGCTTACAATGAGGTTTATATAAACACAATGAAAGAGTTGCTTTCCAATTATGGCAATTTTTTTGAGCTATGGTGGGATGGAGCTAATGGAGAAGGACCAAATGGTAAAAAACAAATTTATGATTTTACAAAGTTTAAAGACAGTGCTTTAAAATATCAACCACAACTAATTATTTTCAGTGACATTGGACCACATGCAAGATGGGTTGGGAATGAAAATGGAATAATCAATAGTACTAACTGGAACTTATTAGATACCGCAGGTTTTAAAAGAGGTGAAGGGGCACCTCCTAATGACACTTTAAACACAGGTAATTATAATGGAAAACAATGGATTGGAGCTGAAGCAGATGTTTCAATAAGAAAAGGCTGGTTCTATCACCCCGAAGAAGATAAAACCGTTAAGTCAGGAAATGAACTCTTTGATATTTATTTAAGAAGTGTTGGCCATGGGGGGAATTTAATATTGAATGTGCCGCCTAATAGAAAGGGATTAATAGACCCAATAGACTCCGCAGCATTAATGGAATTTAAGGCTATTAGAGACAAAGCATTTGGAATAGATTTACTCAAAGATGCAAAAACAATATTTACTGAAAATAGTATCGAAATTCATTTACAAAAGCCCCTTTTAATCAACTCCATTCAACTTAAGGAAAAAATCGAATTAGGGCAAAGGGTTGTGAAATTTGAAATTAGTGGATCTAATAACTTAAAGCATTTTACCCCTATTGCAAACGGTACAACAATAGGACACAAACGCATCCTACAATTTCCAACAAAAGAGCTTAGATACATTAGAGTTAAATTTTTAGAATCCAAGGCAAGCCCAATAATTTCTGCAATAAACGGCTATTTGATTCCAAATTAAGCCCGAATTTGTATCTTGCAGTAAATACCAATTATGGCAAATCAACCTTTAGTCGGAATTATCATGGGAAGTGACAGTGATTTAAACATCATGCAAGCTGCAGCTGATATCCTAAACATGTTCAATATTCCTTTTGAATTGACAGTGGTTTCGGCACATAGAACGCCAGAAAGAATGGTTGATTATGCAAAACAAGCTAAAGCAAGAGGATTGAAAGTAATTATTGCTGGTGCTGGTGGTGCTGCTCATTTACCGGGCATGGTTGCTGCAATTACAACCTTACCAGTGATTGGTGTTCCCATCAAGTCCTCTAACTCAATAGATGGATGGGATTCTGTTTTATCTATTTTACAAATGCCAAACGGTGTTCCAGTTGCAACAGTGGCTTTAAATGCTGCTAAGAATGCAGGCTTGTTGGCCGCTCAAATTATTGGCACCCATAATGAAGCTATTTCTAAAGCAATGGGCGATTATAAATTGCAAATGGAATCTGAAGTAATGGAAAAAGTAAGTAAATTAAAATCAAGCTGGGACAACCAATTTGACGCTTAAGCGCAATCAATAAATTTCATTAAGATTTTTCTTAGTTGATTGTAATAATCCTAAATCGAGACTCCAACCCTGTTGAATGATCTATGATGGTATTGATCCATGCTAAATCATGCTGACCAACCCATTTAGAAAAATTTTCTACTCTTTCCTGTAAATTATCTTGAGGGAATAATTCTTTTTTTATACGGTGTATGCGCTGGATGGCCACTGCTTGTTTGCGTCTTTCGGCTCGCACCATTTTCTTTTCTAATGCTTCTAACTTTGCTTTTGCTTGATGTGCCAAGTTCTCTGCATGTGCGCCCAAAGTTGGATCCACTTTAATGACATCCTTTTTAATCGAAGTATATAAACTTGCTAAAGTATTCAAATGTTCATTCAAATGCAAAGCTTCAGAAGCATGCTTATTGACATAGTCTACTTCTAAATCTAGCAAGGGTTTGAACAAATCTTCCTTTTCAAACTGCATCTCCTTCCATTGCGTAGCTTGCTTTTGGTTCATCAATAAAAAAGAATTTCTTAATTGTAGTAATGGATAATGTACGCCAGCTTCTTGGAAAACATTTTTCAATTCCATCCAATAAGCCAACTCTCCACCCCCACCCACAAATACCACTCCTGGCAATATAGTCTCTTGATATACCCCTCTTAAAATCACATTAGGGCTAAAACGTTCTGGATATTGATGTAATTCCGATATGATCTCTGCCTCTGTAAAACGAATATCCGTATCCACCACAATATAAAGATCTCCTTGTTTTTCTATTCTTGCTCTAGTTTGATCTTTTAAGTAAAATAAATTCAAACTACGACCTTCAGTTTGGACATGGTAGTCTTTAGCTAGACTTGTAATTGTTGGCTGTATTACTTGATGCGAAAATTGCGTCAATAATTCTTTCTCCATTATTGGAATAAATGCAGCTTTTAATTTAGCATCATCAGGTTGCAAAACTATCAGGCCTTTTGATGCAAAAAATGCATGTACAAAATGCAAAGTCGCTTCATTGATCGTCTTTCCATTTTGATAAGCTTCTTTTAAGATAGCTAATGCTTCTTGCCCTTTTGGCATACTTGACCAATAACCTTCTAATTGTTGGATCAGTTTTAATAAAGCGTCATCTACCTTCATCCTACCAATAGCCCCTGTTTGTTTGGTGCTCCAATTATACTTGGTTGCTTCAATATTAAAAGCTCCTACTTCGTCTAAATCGGCATCTTCTGAACCCATATAATAAACAGGCACAAAATTATCTTGAGGAAATTGCTCTTTTAAACTTGCAGCCAATTGAATTGCATGAATAATTTTATAAAAGAAATACAGTGGGCCAGAAAATAAATTAGGCTGATGCGCAGTCGTAACAACAAATGTGTTTTCTTTTTTTAACAATTCAATATTGTCGTTCACAGCAGACTCCTGTTTCAAATTGGCATATTGGGCAGTCAGCACTTCAACTAACAAAATACGATTAACAGGATTCGATTTTCGACCCTCTATTGCCGCCTTATAACCTTCTAAATTTGGGGCGTACCCAACATATTTCTGTACACTCCCTTTCCCCTCTGCATAATCATTGATTAGCTTGGAGAACAATTTGGTTGCACTAAATGGGATATGATCGCAGCTTGAATACATTGTCTGCAAATTTCGGGAAAAATGCATTGCTAAAGGCATTTTATTCAAGATTGCAGGAAAAATAATACATTTATGGAGCAAATTGATTGCTCGCTTAAAACAGCCCCTATGGAAACCTACGGAAAGATTTTGATTATTGCTATGCCCCTATTTTTGTTATTGGTTTTATTTGAAAAATGGTATGGCTGGCGCAAAGGCTTCGACACCGTTAGAACTTTAGACATGATCTCCAGTTTAAGCTCAGGTGTTACTAATTCTACCAAGGATGTTTTAGGATTAAGTGTTGCTATTATAAGTTATAGTTGGCTTGTTGAACACCTTACAGTTTATCAAGTTCAATCAAGTTGGATGCTTTATATAATTGCATTTTTAGCTTTAGACTTTGCAGGCTATTGGGTTCACCGCTTAGCACATACGGTTAACTTTTTTTGGAATAACCATATTGTTCATCATAGTAGCGAAGAGTTTAATTTAGCTTGTGCTTTAAGACAAAGTATATCCGTCTATTTTAGGATTTACGCGTTCTTGTTAATTCCGGCTGCCATTTTTGGTGTGCCGCAACAAGTGATTGCCATAGTTGCCCCGCTACATTTATTTGCGCAGTTCTGGTACCATACAAGACATATCAATAAAATGGGTTGGTTAGAATATGTGATTGTCACTCCTGCACATCATCGTGTGCACCATGCTATTAATCCAGAATACCTTGATAAAAACTATGGTCAAATATTTATATTCTGGGATCGTATGTTTGGAACATTTCAGGAAGAACTTGCAGAGATTCCTGCAGTATATGGTGTAACACGTCCTGTGCGCACATGGAACCCGATTAAAATAAACTTCATGCATTTGTGGTTATTGGCAAAAGATGCTTGGCATACACAAAGCTGGAAAGACAAATTACGCGTATGGATCATGCCATTGGGATGGAGACCTGCAGATGTAATTGAAAAATACCCAGTCACAAAAATTGAAGATGTATACCATTTTGAAAAGTACGACACACCTGCTCCAAAAGGCATGTTAGTATACTTATGGATACAACTATTCTGCTTGCTTTTATTGGTAAGTTACTTATTTGGGAATGTAGCAAGTATCGGCCTTACGAATATGATGTACTATGGTTTATTTGTATTTGCCCAAGTGTATGCTCTTACTGAATTCATGGACCGCAACCCAAGAGCATTGATCTATGAATTGGTGAAGAATATGATCTGTGTGGGCGGCATCCTTTATTATGGAGGATGGTTTGGTTTACAAAATTACTTCAGCGCAAGCAGTTATATCTTGATGGGTTATTTTGTGATTAGCACTGCAACTGTTGCTGCTTATTCTAGTCAACCAACTCACCCTCTAAATCATAGTCGTACGCTTTCGTAATCTTTACGTTGACAAAATCACCTGGCTTCAGTCTTTTATTCGTATTGATAACTACTTCGTTGTCTACTTCTACACTGTCAAATTGTGTGCGGCCTAAGAAACGACCAGCTTCTTTTTTGTCTACCAATACTTTTAAGATTTGGCCTTCCTTAGCTTGATTGATCTCAAGACTAATTTCTTGTTGCACTTCCATGATCTCTTCTGCTCTACGTTGTTTCTCTTCGGCAGGTACATCGTCCACTAAGTCATGTGCACTTGTATTTTCTTCGTGGCTATAAGTGAAGATACCAACACGGTCAAATTTATGTTCTTGTAAGAATTCTTTTAATTCTTCTATATCGTCTAATGTTTCTCCAGGAAACCCTGCTATCAAAGTCGTACGAATGGCGATGCCTGGTACACGTTTTCTAATTTCGTGAATCAACTCGCTCATTTCTTCTCTTGTGATATTACGACGCATCGCTTTAAGCATATTATTGCTTGCATGCTGTAATGGGATATCAATGTATTTACAGATATTATCACGTTCACGCATTACATCCAACACTTCTAAAGGAAACTTAGATGGATAAGCGTAGTGTAAACGAATCCACTCAACGCCTTCTACATCTGCTAGAGCATTTAATAATTTTGGCAAGGCACGTTCTTTATAAATATCCAAACCGTAATAGGTTAATTCTTGGGCAATTAACATCAACTCTTTAACCCCTTTCTTCACTAAACCTTTTGCCTCGTCCACTAATTGTTCAATCGTCTTACTTACATGTTGACCGCGCATTAATGGAATCGCACAAAATGAACAAGTACGATTACAACCTTCACTGATTTTCAAATAGGCATAATGCTGAGGCGTACTCAACAAACGCTCTCCTAATAATTCTGCTTTATAATCGACATTCAATTGATTCAACATCAAAGGCAATTCCATTGTACCAAACCAAGCATCTACTTCTGGTATTTCTGCAGCCAAGTCTCCTCTGTATCGCTCGCTCAAACAACCTGTCACATAGACCTTATCCAACTTCCCTTTATTCTTTAAAGCAACTTGATCCAAAATGGTATTAACACTCTCCTCTTTTGCTTTATCAATAAAGCCACAAGTATTCACCACCACAATATTGTGATCCAACTTTTTATTTTCATGCACCACATCAATATCATTGGCAGCCAATTGGCCACTCAACATTTCACTATCCACCAAGTTTTTGCTACAACCTAATGTGATGATATTGACTTTGTTTTGCTTTAAAGTTTTTGACTTCATGTATTAATTTTAAAAGAGTCTATTTATTTACTTCGTTGGTGAAGTGGAATACGATGTCTGGATTATTGGTGATTTCTGTATTTAAGAACCATTCGCTTTGAGCTAAATATACTGGTGAACCATCTTTGTCCTCCGCTGCATTTTGTTGCTTATAACGTAAGAAATCGTTCAGTTTATTTTTATCAGTAGATGTCAACCAACAAGCTTTGTAAAAAGGTAAGGTTCTAAATTCACAAGCCGCACCATACTCTTGTAATAAACGGTATTGAATTACTTCAAATTGTAAGTCACCCACACAACCAATGATTTTTTTATTACCTCCAAACTGCGTAAACAACTGCGCTACCCCTTCATCGGTTAACTGCTGAATACCCTTCTCCAATTGCTTGGTCTTCATTGGATCTTTGTTCACCAATTCTTTAAAGATCTCTGGAGAGAAGGTAGGGATACCCGTAAAGTAAAATTTTTCGCCTTCGGTTAAGGTATCACCAATCTTAAAATTACCTGTATCGAATAAACCCACTACATCCCCCGGATAAGCATCTTCTACAATATCCTTGCTTCTAGCTAGGAAAGTATATGGATTCGTAAAACGCAGGTCCTTGTCTAATCGAACATGGGTATAATATTTATTTCTTTCAAACTTACCACTACAAACACGCATGAAAGCAATACGGTCACGGTGCTTTGGATCTAAGTTGGCATGGATTTTAAAAATGAAACCACTGAATTTATCTTCACCAGCTTGAACCTTGCGTGTATTGGTATCACGATCTCTTGGTGTAGGTGCAATTTGAATAAACGTATCTAACATTTCTTGGACCCCGAAATTATTCACTGCTGAGCCAAAAAACACTGGTGCAATTCTGCCCGATAAATAATCTGCAGGATTCAGTGCCCCATATACACCATCAATTAATTCCACATCCTCTCTTAATAAATCTGCATCACGATCACCCACTTTTTGTTGCAATACATCACTTGATAAATCTCCAATCGCTACTACATCTTCGTCATCGGCTTTTGTACTTGCAGTAAACAAACGCAAACTCTTATCGTGTAAATTGTACACCCCTTTAAATTCCTTACCACTATTAATTGGCCAAGTCATTGGGTGTAATGAGATTTTTAATTCCGCCTCTATCTCTTCTAATAAATCAAACCTGTTCTTACCATCACGATCCATCTTGTTGATGAATACAATTACAGGTGTCGCACGCATACTACAAACTTCCATCAAACGACGCGTTTGAGGTTCTACCCCATTCACACTATCAATTACTAAGATAACACTGTCTACAGCAGTTAAAGTTCTGTAAGTATCTTCCGCGAAGTCCTTGTGACCTGGTGTATCCAATAGATTGATCAAGTTTCCTTTGTACTCAAAAGACATTACCGAAGTTGCAACCGAGATACCTCTTTGACGTTCGATCTCCATAAAATCCGAAGTCGCATGCTTTTTGATCTTATTGCTTTTAACGGCACCTGCAGTTTGAATCGCACCACCGAATAACAATAATTTCTCAGTCAATGTCGTCTTACCGGCATCGGGGTGAGAGATTATGGCAAAACTCTTTCTTCTATTAATTTCTTTTTCGTACTTCATTATGCTTTGTTCCTTAAAATCCTTTCAAATTATTAATGCATCCTTATTAAAAATGGCCCGCATTCAAAATTCTTTGAATCACGAGCCATTCTATATTTTATTCTAAGTTCGTTAGATATCAATTGCTTCGCCATAAGCTGCAGCAGTTGCTTCTTTCAAACCTTCACTCATTGTTGGATGTGGGTGAATTGCATTTAAAATTTCATGCGCAGTTGTTTCTAATTTACGAGCAACTACTGCTTCTGCAATCATTTCAGTTACATTCATACCAATCATATGACATCCTAAGAACTCACCGTACTTTGCATCAAAGATTACTTTAACAAAACCTTCAGTTGCACCCGCTGCAGAAGCTTTACCGCTTGCTACAAATGGGAACTTACCAACTTTGATTTCATATCCTGCTTCTTTAGCCGCTTTCTCTGTATAACCTACACTAGAAATTTCTGGAGTACAATAGGTACATCCTGGGATATTATTGTAGTCAATACCTTCTGGCAAATGCGCATGCTTCTTTTCCATGTATGCGATGTGTTCTGCAGCATTGATACCTTCTTTAGCAGCTACGTGTGCTAAAGCTTGACCTGGAGAACAGTCCCCAATTGCATAGATACCTGGAACACCCGTTTGTTGGAACTTATCTACCACAACTCTTCCTTTATCTACTTTAATTCCGTTTTGCTCTAAGCCAATATTTTCAAGATTCGCAACAACACCTGCAGCACTCAATACCACGTCTGCCTCTAATGTTAAAGTGGTACCGTCTGCTTTCTTCACCAATGCTTTCACACCAGCACCAGATGTATCCACTGACTCAACAGATGCGCTAGTCATGATCTCGATACCTTGCTTCTTATATTGCTTCTCTAATTCTTTAGAAATATCTTCGTCTTCAACAGGAACAATTCTTGGCGCAAATTCAACGATGGTCACTTTTGTACCCATGCTATTGTATACATAAGCGAACTCAACGCCTATCGCACCACTTCCAACAATGATCATGCTCTTTGGTTGTTGCTCCATCACCATTGCTTCTCTGTAACCCAATACTTTTTTACCATCTTGTTTTAAGTTTGGCAACTCTCTTGAACGTCCACCTGTTGCTAGAACAATATATTTTGTATCGATTACTTGTGTTGTACCATCCGCAGCTTTTACTTCTACCTTGCCTTTTGAATGTACTTTACCGTAACCCATAATCACATCAATCTTATTCTTTTTCATCAAGAACTGAACACCCTTGCTCATCTTGTCTGCTACTCCACGGCTACGCTTGATCACTGCACCAAAATCATGGCTTACACCAGTCGCAGTTACACCATAATCCGCACTATGTTTTAGGTATTCATACACTTGCGCACTCTTTAATAAAGCTTTGGTTGGAATACAACCCCAGTTTAAACAAACGCCACCCAAGCTTTCTTTTTCAATTACTGCAACTTTTAAGCCTAATTGAGAAGCGCGAATAGCAGCTGGGTATCCACCAGGTCCACTACCAATAACGATTACGTCGTATGCCATATAGATCTATTTTAAGTGTTTAATAGGGTGCAAAAATACCCCGAAAAAGGCAAATGAAAAAACAAATGATAAACTATTCAAAGAAAACACGCACCATCTGGAAAAACCACTTATTATCGTTCGGACGTTGCTTACTAGATTGGTTTTCATCGTATTTGCTCAAGCCAAATAAACCAGCCATATTACCCCCTCTAACAGCAATCTCGAGGTATCCGGCAGAGTTGAACCAAGCCATTTTATCAGCCACAGGCACCGATCCGTAGTTTTGACTAAGGGTTTCAATGGTTTCATTACGTGTAAAGACAATCTTAAAGGACCTTCCCTTCGCATGAAAGTCAAACTCTTCCTTGCGGATATTCACCACCACATTCTCAAACTGGTCTATAAATAAAATTTGCCCCTCCATCCAATCTGGCCCTAAAGTTGGTTGCATTGGATAGATTTCTTGAATCGTATCTGTACGCGCTCCTGCTTCCTCTAAACTTCCCGAAGCAAAGAAATAAGCGATGGATTCAACCATGCGCTCCGTCATTTGAATAAAAGTATTCGCGCCCTTGCAATCAATTCTCACAATCTCTTTTGGCTTCAATCCTAACATCATCGTTAGGAAACCATTGTCTGGCGTAATAAAATAATGACCATTATAATGCGCAAACAATAAATGATCTGCGGGATGCTGAAAGGCGTTTACCATCACTACATGCACTGTGCCTGCAGGATAATACTTTGCAGCATTATTAAAAATATACGCACCTTGTTGGTAATTCTTACTCGATAAATAATGTGTAATATCAGAAACGATGCAACCAGGAATGGTTGACAATATCTGCCCTTTAACAGCACCAATGATGAAATCCTCTTGGCCAATATCCGATGTTAAAGTTATTAATGGCATATTAAATCAATAACGAAATATTAAGCGAGATATTATACCAATGCTGCTATTTTTTACATGAAAATCAAGGGATTAAATCGGAGGGAATTATTTAATGAGCTGCCCGTTTTTGAAAAAGAAATTAAAGGTCAATTTATCCGCCAATCCTGGGAAAAATTTATTCATAAAAACAGCACGCTTGCCTGTGAAAGTTAGCACCAGTGTACGTTTACGCTTTTCAATGGCATGGATAATATGTGCCGCACATTCCTCGGAACTCATCATCGCGCCTTCGTCCATTGGTGACTCCCCCTGTGCTTTTGCATCCTTATTCAAAGCCGCATTACGGATATTTGAACTTGTGAACCCCGGGCATACCCACATCACATGCGTACCAGTATGTAATAATTCTGTTTTAATTGACTCCAGCCAACCATTCAAAGCATATTTAGACGCAGAATAGCCACTTCTTCCAGGCAACCCACGATAACCTGCAATAGATGAAACACCTACAATTACCCCTTTTTGCTTCAAAATTGCTGGCAAAGCCGCTTTAGTTGTATAAACTGTGCCCCAGAAATTGATATCCATAACTTGCTTCAAAGTCTCCGTGTTTGTCTCTGTTATCAATGCCCTCATGCTGATACCTGCATTATTGATCAAGACATCTATTTGCCCCCAAGTTGCTACTACATCTGTAATAAATTGTTCACATTCTTGCTCCTTACTCACGTCAACGCCCTTTATAAACAAACTTGCTCCTGGATTTTGTTCTGCCAATAATTGCAATTTATCCTGACTTCTTCCGCAAGTAGCCACCTTAGCGCCCATCGCTAAAAACTGCGCTACCAAGGCTTTTCCAATACCATCAGAGCCTCCTGTTATCACCACAACTTTGTTTTCAAATGATGCCATAAAAATGTGTTTGTACAAAAGTAATTGTTATTTGAAGATGAATTACTTAGGAGATATTTAGACCCAAAATAAAGTTGACATTTTATTTGGTTTATTTCATTTTATCCTTATTTTTGCACTCCTCAAAAGGGAAAAGGGTCAGATTCCGTAGCTCAGTTGGTAGAGCAATACACTTTTAATGTATGGGCCCTGGGTTCGAGTCCCAGCGGGATCACAAAGCTCCGACGCAAGTCGGGGCTTTTTTTTTGTTTTAAGGACGTGTCGAAAGCTCGCTTTTGTAAACGGACAAAAAACAAAAAAGTAAACAGCACACGAAGTGTGTTGTTTAGAAGCATTGAGCTAGCTCAATGCGGAGGGAAGTCGGCGTAGTGTAACGAAGCAGACAATCCCAAAAACTTATTGCACGCTTTTGTAGTCTTTTGTATTGTTTTTTTGTGGCTCGGTTTTAATTAAAATTAGTACCCAAAACAAATGAAGGTGTTAGGTCAATATTTCTACCTAAATTAATGCTATTGCTATTTGACCTAGTAATACATTTAATTGAATTAAATAAATTCTAGTTTGTTTCAAAAATAAATGAAAACTTATATGAAGCACCATCAGTATTTAATCCTACAGATGACGACCCAACTATCAATCCCGAGAAAGCATTATCCATCACCATAATCCTAAATCTATTATTGTCGTATGGAATAATTCCTAATGGCCTAAATCTTCCTGTAGCATCCCCATAGTATCCATTTCCAATAATAACCCTATTTATTAAAGTCTCGTATGTATCGGATGTTGTTTTCAAAACACTAGACCCAAAAGTTAAATTTCCAGGAAGTCGGAATAAATAATCCCCAGATCCTGCAGCACCTACTGCGGATTGAGAATAGTTATAAGTAACTTCATATGATGTTGTAGATGTTCTTCTATAACTCACTTTGTCATAAACAATAGTTCCTTTTGTTGGTGCAGTTGTAACTGCACCAATGGTTATAGATACTGGTATTGACCAATCTTCTGGATCCATCCTCGTCCAATTTGTACCATTGTAAAAATAGAAACCTGAACTTACCTCGTTTGATGCTGTTCCTGCGTCAGCCGTATTATAGACAAACAATCCAGTTGTTGGAGAAGCAATTGGTGATGATGTCCCATTTCTACCGATTAGTTCAACTTTTGGAGGTAAAACACCTTTACTTGAAGAGCTTATATCTAATATGGCAGATGCATTGGGTGTAGATGTTCCAATCCCCACATTCCCAGTCGTATTATAAGTACTCGTTCCTGCTAGTGTCCATGGATTTATAATCGCAGATGATCCTATTTGTTTTACTAATAAATAAGATTGATTTGCAGCACCATTTGCTCCGATTGTATTAGTACTTCCAACGATACTTGGCCAACCACCATAAGCAGTAGAGATTCTTACACCAACTTCAATGTCAGTGCTTGGTGTGATAACACACCTCATTGGTCCATTTGCATTTACATTGTAGCCACCTACCCCATTAATTGAAAGATAAAGTCCATTTGCCAATACTGTGGAATTTGTATAATTATATATTTGAAAAACTGCTGCAACACCAGCAGAAGCATGATATATAGCAAGGTAAGATTCTAATTCATAAGTTTTATTTGCTTTTAGAGTAAATTTATTACCACTCCATGCTAAGTTTCCTGCAGCAGTGGCATCAAAAGCAACTATTGCATTTGCAGATAATGAAGACCCATCAGAACCAGTATATCTTGCAATACCATAATCCACACTCTGTCCATTCACAGCAGTATTTCCTGAAATCACTTGTGCTTCAAACCAAGGGTAAGATCCTGTATTGGTAAAATCAGCATTGCCTCCTAATTGAGTAGTATTCGATAATTGCGCAATTCTGTATGAAACAACTGTAGAAGTGGTAGTAGTAATTACAGCTTCCGATAAACCTCCCGTAGCGCCATAAGAAGCTCCACTTGACGGCGTATATGCATTTGAAGAACTTCCTATGTAGGCACCTGCTGTTTCATTGTACCATGCAAATTGTGTTCTAGTTTCTGCAGCGCTTGTTTGATAGTTAGGCACTTGCGCCATTAAGCGATAAGTCCTTCCTGCAGCTAAAGTAATTTGACCTGTAGTAGTATTTAAAGACATTTCTTGTCCTGCAATATTATCAACCTGAGTAAAAATTACATTACCCCCATTAGTCAATCCTGTTTGAGCTGCTGACCTTGATCCTCTTAAAATAGAAGCACTCACACCTGAACCACTCGCTGTGGCAATAGTTGCCCATGAACTTCCATTCCAATAATAATAACCTGCAACAAGTCCGGAATTGTTTCCAGTGTTATATACTAACAAACCTGTTGCAGGATTTGCAATAGTTGTATTATCTGTTCCACTTGTCAATGTTACTCTAGGAGGCAAAAAACCTTTATTCGTTGATGTTACATCTAATTTAGCAGACGGATCAGGACTAGTTGTACCAATGCCAGTTTGTGAAAATATTTGCATTGAAAAAAATAACCCTACAACAAATAAAATTTGTCTAATCATATTGTAATTATACTTTACTTAACAAATTTAGATTAAAAATAATGAACTGTAGCTTCCCACCCTTTTTCTTTGGCAATTAACTTATGACATAATATAACCACAGAATGATGTGTCTCAAATTTGGGTTGAGGTAGTAAAACAGAGGTCTAATTCAGTGATAATAGCATAGTTAATATTTAAAGGGAGGCCCCAGCGGGATCACAAAGCTCCGACGTAAGTTGGCGAAACGAAGTGTAGCCGACAATCCCTAAAAACCAATTTCATTCCATATAGAATTTATCATCCCCTTATTATCTACCCATGATTATTGAACCAGCATTAAAATCAAACTTATTGCTATTTCAACTGTTATAAAATAAAATGAAAATGAACCACCCAATAGCAACTTTAGCCATCGTATTTATTGCCTTTCAATCTTTTAGAAGTTTCCCAGCTTCTAGCATTGAAACTCAAAAGTATAGGGTAGTTAAAAAGGAGGAAGGCTTTGAAATACGATTTTATCCTAAAGCAACCTTTGCAACTATTCGTTCTAATGGAGTTAACTACAAGCAAGTAGCCAGCAGCGGATTTAGAAAGTTAGCAGGTTATATTTTTGGTGGTAATGACCAAAACAAAAGTATTGCCATGACAGCACCTGTAAGAATGGAGATGAGTGAAAAAGGATCTGCAATGAGTTTTGTTATGCCTACCAAATATGACATGACCTCTTTACCAAAACCAAAAGATGCCACTGTAGAAATTAAACAATCCGAAGAAGTATATGCTGCAGTTATTGCTTTCGGCGGGTATGCTAATGATGAGAAGATTAATGATTATAAAAATCAATTAGTGGCTTTACTTCAGAAAAAGAATATTAAAATAATAGGTCCCTTTAATTTCTTAGGATATGATGCACCTTATCAATTTATTGGACGTAAAAACGAAATTTGTATTCCAATTGAATGGAAAGAATAATTAAATTTACGATATATGTTTAAGCCTCCAATACTCAACATTCTTTTCTTGCTGTTATTTGCAAACGCCTTAGGCGCCCAAAAACAAAGATTTATCATTTTAAGACATGCAGAAAAAGATACAACAATAAGTGGATCAAAAATGATGCAAGCAGATCCCCCATTAAGTTCAAAAGGGCAAGAAAGAGCCCAGTCTTTGATTCGAAAATTCCGCAAATACAAAATCAGTAAAATCTATTCTACAAATTACAATAGGACTAAATCAACTGTCTTACCCTTAGCCAATTTTATTGGGATATCTATCAACAATTATGACCCTAGAAATTTAAAAGCATTTGCAGATGAATTAATCAAAATTGAAAACCAATCAAAAACAATCTTAATTGTAGGTCATTCAAATACTAGCCCAAAATTAGTCAACCTACTTCTAGGTAAGGATATCTATAAGGACTTGGATGAATCTGTTTATAATCAATATTGGGTCGTAAAGATCAATGGGCAAAGAAGATATGCCAAAGTGGTTTTTTATTAATATTAAAACTCACATTTCATTCGATTAGGCGTTTTTACGCCTTTTGGGCCGCGTTTGTAATCTATTGTAGGAAATTCTGCGGATTGAATATATCCCCATTAATAGCCTAAATAAATAAAAGTGTTCACTATTAATCTACGAGGTGTTATGTCAATGGATTGTTGGGTTACGCCACCATTTATACTAGTAGCAGTAGCAGTATGGCCATGTGCATCAATAACATGACTATGACTACCTGCAGAACCAATAATTCCAGTGGTGACATAGCTAGCATTAGTACCTCGGTCAGTAATATCCGCATATGATTCATTCATAGGATTTGGTGCCACTCCATTTTTAAAGGCGTATGGATTTGTGTTTGCATAACCTCCTGTTGCATTGGGAACAACATTCACAGGATGATCATGTGCTCCAGCATTTTGCATGGTAGCAATTGTATTATTTACAGTGATAGCTGGTGCAATATTGGGTAATTGATTTTGTGCAAGTGTCATACTCATACTCCCTGTAACAGCACCCAGACTGCCACTTGATTGCATTAAAACAGCATTCGAAGCATCTGGCAAACTAGCACCTAATCCAAGTAAAGTTGCTTGAGCTTGTTGTGTTGCAGTTAAACTTGACTTTGCCCTTCCGTCCAATTTTACCCAACCACTGTGATCTCCCACTTGGATACCAGTTTTGATGTCTCCAAAGTTAATGACCGTCATTGGTGCATTCCCACTTAATTTCTTCCAAGTCACACCACTTCTACCATTACCGTCTGTTGTAACATTATAAGGATAAGATGCACCGCCAGATGCCCACGCTTTAACCTTATAGGTTGCAGAACCACTTGTTGTAATTCTAATAATCCCTGTTCCTGTAGAACCCGTTTCGCCATAGGCAGGCAAGATTTCAGAATTAGGAACTATATTATTTGAATTATCATATACTGCAAATTCGGCTGCAAATGGAGGGTTACCTTGGGCTCTTAAGAAAGTTATCACTTCCCAAGTTCCAGCAGATGGCAAAGTAAATGTTAACACATCTACAGGTGTAGTTGAATTTACAGTAACGTTAGAGCTTAAAAATTCTGATCCAAATTCGGCTGCCACACTTCCACTCCCCCCAGCTGTTGCAATTGTAGCCCATGCATTCCCATTCCAAAAATAATAACCAGCAGAAAGTCCATTGTTATCTCCAGTATTATACACTAACAAACCTGTTGCAGGAGCAGGAACAGTACTTACGTCTGTTACACTAATTAGTGTAACACGAGGCGGCAAAAAACCCTTATTGGTTGCACTCACTTCTAACTTTGCAGATGGATGTGGATTAGGTGTTCCTATCCCCGTTTGAGCAGTCAAAATGCTAAAAGTGAAAATGCCCCCAAGAAACAAAAGAGTCTTTAACATAACATTCGATTTATAATTCAAAAATAACCAAAAAACCAAAAAATAAGATCTTTGAATAATGTTATATATAATTCAACAAAAAGTACCCTTTTCAAGCATTTTTTCTAAATTTAAACCCAAATCAAAACCCATGAAAAAAATACTATTCATTGCAGCTTCATTATTCATTAGCCAATCTATTATTGCACAACAAAATGCAGATCAAATATTAGGAACTTGGATTACTGGATCTGGTAATGCGAAAGTTGAAATCTATAAAAATGGTAAGAGTTTTCAGGGTAAAATTGTATGGTTAAGTGAGCCAATTGATCCAACAACCAACAAACCAAAGACAGATACAAAGCATCCTAATACTGCACTTCATAATCGTCCATTAATGGGCTTAGTTAACTTATGGGGCTTCAATTTCAATGAGAGCGAAGGGAATTGGGAAAAAGGACATATTTATGACCCTAAATCTGGAAAAGAATACAAATGCACCATTACTGCTAAAGACAAGAACACTTTAAACGTGAGGGGCTTTATTGGTTTTAGTATGATCGGCAGAACAGATGTTTGGACTAGGGTTAAATAACTAGATAATTTAAAATTACCTAAATTATATTGGAAAAATTTCAATTAACCTGTTTTGATGATTACTTTTAAAAATCGGGCCATGTCACTAACAAAAATGCCACTTAGCTTCTGCTAAGTGGCATTTTAATTTTTAAAGAAGATTAACTATTTTACTATAGTGAGAGACCCATTGAATTTTTGAAGGCCTCCATTATTATCAAATGTTTCAACAATATATAAACTCAATCAACCAAGACATAGGGTCTATTTAGACCACATCTACTTACAATTTTGAGCAATAAAAGGATCCACACCCGGGTAATTTTTAGCCTTGGCTCCTTGCAATGCACCACAAGCCTGTTGTTTATTACCAACGGAAATTAAACACATTGCTTTAAAAAATTCAGACTTGCCGGTATTAGCCGATGGTAATTGAATTGCTTTATTAAAAAAGATAACCGCTTTATCAAATGACTTATTTGTGTAATAGCAAATTCCTACGTTTTCTAAATGGGTATAATTAGTAGGATCTAATTCACTTGCTTTGATATACCAATTTGCTGCAACATTATATTGCCCTTTTTGAAATGCTTGTGCACCCAATACAGCATAATTTGGCATAGCACCAGTAGCCATGGCATTCCCATATAATAAACCAGATGTTCTAACAAAAATTGCACTATCAGCAGGAAATCTTTTTTTGGCTGTATCTAATAAAGCCTTGGTTGTTGATATTGGGGTTTGATTAATTTCAATCAATGCCAAAATGTATTGATTCCAACCCTCTCCCGTATTTCTATACTTGATGTAAGTTTTAAATGCACTTGTTGCCTCCGCAGTATCTTTCATTTTAGCCGCTGCGAAAATCATATTCTTATAGTAACTTGTTGCTCTTGGCCAATTATAAAAAGCTTTTTTGGCATATTTGAAAGTGCTATCGTATTTTAATTGAACAGAGAATACAGCAGTTCTAATAAAGTCATTGTAGTGCAAATATGGATTGTCATTATTACTTTCATCTAATAATTTAGCCGCTGAGTCGTATTGCTTTTCCCTTAAGTAATAACGAGCAACCAACGCCTTAATGGGCAATGTAGATGTAGATAAATTAGGAATTGAGGGGAATGCATCTTTCACTTCATCCAATGGCATTTTTGGGTCTTCATTGATCTCTCCCATTACATATTTTTGCACTTTTAGGGAAGTATACGTTTGATAATTAACATAAATAGCACCAACAATAACTAGAATCGAAATTAATAAGAACGGCAATCCCTTTTTATCTTCCTTTACTTCTTTACTGATTGTGGCATTAAAATAGAATGGTGTAAATAACAGCGCTGCAGAAATTGCAAACATGGTTTGCATTGAAGTTCGTTCCGCAGGAAAATTAAAAAATGCATCTACGAAATAACAACCAATTGCCATTAAAGAAATTGACGCAATCAATTTTATACTATCGCCTGTAGAATTTTTCCATATTTTAAATACGCCCAAAGCCATGATTACAAAAAGCGCTAAAAATGCTGTACCTCCTAGTAGACCCAAATCTGCAAACATCTCTATAAAATCATTATGGCAATGGTAGGGAACAAATAAGTCATTTGTATACTCTTTTTCATAAGGTATAGAGGCCAATTTCCAGTTGCCATATCCCCCACCTAAAATGGGATGTTTAATGGAATAGTCAATTGCTCCTTGCCATAAATGTATACGGCTATTTTGTTCACTAGCGATATTGATGTCACCAGCTCTTTTTGTAATTGTACCATAACCCCCTTGAAAACCTTGTAAATCGACTGCCTTAGACAACATCGAATTAGCAGCTAAAAAAGCAAAAATCAACGGGATTAAAAAGTAAGCCAAGTTTATTCCAACTTTCTTAAGCCCCTCTTTTTTATATAATAAAATAATTGCAACTAAAAATAATACAACCACCATTCCTAAGCCAACATAAGTTGACCTTGTATTCATAATAAATAAAGCCATGATCCCTAAAAACAACACAATTAGCCCAGCAATTTTTCCGAACAACTTATTATGAATAATTACAAACAATACAAAAGGAAACTTTATCAATAAACTTGCCGCCATCACATTCTTATTCCCATTTTTCCCAGTCAAGCTTACAATATTTTGATCCAAATTCATTTCTACCATATTCTTAGAGAATCCTGAAATCACATATATCGCATCAAAAAACAAGACAACGGTGACAAAAGAAGCAACTATATTAAATAAGGTTGTAAGATTTTGTTTATGAAATAAGATAGACAAATTAATGAATATCAAATAAGTACTAAAAAGTCGTGCAAAGCAAACCAAAGTTTCAATTGGATTAATTGCATAGAAAAATGAGATTGCAGCCCATAAAATCAAAAAGCTATAGACAATTGTGAATTTTAAATTCAACACTGCAGCAATCGCAGTTTGATAAAATGCTTTATTCAATAAAATATAACCAAGAAAAAGAAAGTCAACGAAGGAAACATACAACCATTGTGCACCAATCACATCCGCACCACCTAAATCTGGAACAAAATGCACAAGTAGGTATAATAAAGCACAAAGATACCCGACGAATGAATTTTTACCCGATTGACTCATATTTATATTTTCAGGAACTAAAGATACGATAATAGCAGATTTTAAACCTTTGAGAGGATTGTCTTTACAAGCATATCTTATTTTTTTGTAGATTTAAGCCCTAAAACGATCTATTTTGGAAAACATTAGCTGCTATTACGATGGACAAATAAGTGCATTCAGCCAAACTGGTATGTCCTTAAATGACTTATTGATTCAGAGAGGTTATGGTATATTCGACTACCTAAGAGTGGTAAACAATAAGCCATTATTTGTAGAAGACCATTTAGATAGATTATACCAATCGGCAGCGATCATGCACATGGAAGTACCTCAATCAAAAGAGTCCATTTTAAAAATCGTTTTAGAATTAGTTGCCAAAAATGACATGCCTTATTCCGGATTGAAACTGATAGTTTCTGGTGGAGATAGCTCAGATGGATATGCTTTAGAAAAACCAAGACTAACCATTATACAACAGCCACTCCCCGTTCCGTCAAATAGTTTTTCTGTTAGTCCTTTTATATTGATGAGTCACCCTTTCCAACGTCAATTACCACAGGTTAAAACAACTGACTATTTAATGGCTATATACTTGCAACCTCAATTAAAGGCATTTGGTGGGCATGATATTTTATATACAAATGATGGTATGTTAAGAGAATGTCCTAGATCAAATTTCTTCTTAATTTCTGAACAAGGCCATATTGTAACACCTAAGGACGATATCTTAAAAGGAATTACAAGAAAAAACATCCTTGCTTCAGCTAGAGAAAATGGTATTGAAGTTGAAGAAAGACCAATTGCATTAGAAGAAATTAAAACCGCAAAAGGTGCATTCATAGCAAGTTCTACTAAACGCATTATCCCTGTAAGCAAAATAGACGAATCCGTGATTGCCACAGATTCGCCTATTTTAGAAAAAGTATTTAATATGTTAGTTCAAAAAGAACAAGCATATATCAATCGATAATCGATTTATTTTATTTGTTTTCTTAATGCTTCTAATTTAGCAACATATAGACTACGTCCATGTGTGCCTAGAATAATCTCGTGATCTCTTGGATGAATCTCTAAATCATGCACTGGAACACTTGCAGGCAAACCTTTTGTCCAAGCCATTGAGCTATTGCCTCCATCCAAGCTTACATACAATCCACCATCTGTTCCTACATATAACACTTTATCTGAAACAGCGTCTTCCTTAAGAACATTCACTGGTTCTACTGGTAAATCTTTCATGATTTGTTTCCATGTAGTTCCATAATCATCACTTTGGAATACATAAGCATTGAAATGATCATTTCTATATCCATTTAAAGTTACATATACTCTAGATACATTGTATTTACTTGCAACTACCCTACTTACATATAAACCTTTTGGCAATTTCTGGCTAATCAATGTAAAAGTATTTCCACCATCTTTAGAAACTTGTACATTCCCATCGTCAGAACCCGTATAGATTAATCCAAAACGGATTGGACTTTCACTTATTGTCGTTAAAGTTCCAAAAGGCACATCCCCTTGTACAGGATTTGTTGTCAAATCTGAGCTTAATGTAACAAGACTATCCCCCTTGCTCATTGAACGGTGGAACTTATTTGATCCAAAGTAAAATACGTCTTGGTTGTGACGGCTTAATAAAATTGGAGACTGCCAATTGTAACGCACTGCTGGCTCTCCTAAATCACGCATTGGTCTTACCGTTTTTCTTTCTTTAGTTGTAAGATTTTGTCTGCTATAAAATCCAAATTGAGATCCACTATATACTGTCTTATTATCTCTCCAGTCCACTTGAACCTGCATGCCATCTCCACCACCTAACATCGTATAAGGATTGTGTCCACTATCATACCAATCGTAGTTTTCTTTTGTTGTGCTAGCGCCAAACCAAGTACCATTATCTTGTAATCCACCATATACGTTATAAGGCTTTGCCATGTCTACAGTGATATTGTAAAACTGCCCAACAGCTGGTGTATTGGCTTTAAACCAATGTGCACCATTATCATAAGTGATATTACATCCACCATCATTTCCAATAATCATATGACTATCTCTTTGTCCATTCATCCAAACAAAATGATGATCGGCATGCACATTTTCTTTACCAATACTAGTGAATGATTTTCCACCATCCGTACTTAATAAAACGCCTACACCCGTAATTGCGATTTTATCTGGATTGCTTGGGCTAACAAAAACTTTACCAAAATAATAGCCATAAGTGCTATATAAATCAAGTGGCTTAGCATGTGTTTTTACCCAAGTTAAACCAGCGTTATCTGAGCGGTATACTTGAGCGCCATAGATTGGTGTTTCAAATAATGCAGTGTTTGCATCAAATAAATAATCCCAAATACAATTAGGGGCTAATTTACCTGACTTAACATCTTGTTTTAAATTCTCTGCATTGTATTTAGCAGGGATACCATTGCGTGGAGACTTTAAAAAAGTATTTAATTTCTTATCATCCAACGCGATAAACTGATCTACAGTCAAAGTTTTGAAATCTCTCAACACATACCTAGAAGTATCAGCCGCTTTTTGCATAGCTGTATCTGGTTGATGAAAGTTATTGTCAACAATTGCATACACAATAGAAGGATTTTTTGGATAAACCGCTAACCCAATTCTACCTACACCATCACCAGAAGGGAATCCACTAGTTGGTGTTGAAACCAATGTCCAATGATCGCCGCCATCTGTACTTTTATAGATACCAGAAGTTTTACCAGATTCTTCAAAATTCGAAGCGGTTCTAGTACGGTACCACATTGCTGCATATAAATTTTGTTCGTTACTTGGATCTATATCCAAATCGATTGCGCCGGTATTGGCATCTAATGCTAAGGTCTGATTCCAAGTTTTACCTGCATCTGTTGTTTTATAAACACCGCGTTCTTTATTTTCTGAATACAAATGACCTAAAACAGCTACCCACGCAGTGTTTGGATCCTTTGCAGATAATTGAATCTTACCGATATGATGACTCTCTGGTAAACCTAGGTAATCCCAAGACTTACCATTATTTGAAGAACGATACACACCTAGTCCAGCATAAGTAGAACGACTGCTATTCACCTCGCCAGTTCCAACCCAGATATGTCTGTTCTGCCAATTCACGGCTATATCTCCAATTGTTAAAATATCTTCTGAATCAAAAATTGGCGCAAAACTTTGGCCATTATTCTGTGTATGCCATAAGCCACCAGAAGCATATGCTACATAAAACTCAGTGGGATCTTGTGGATTTACTTCGATGTCTACTACACGGCCACTCATTACAGATGGACCGATATTTCTGAAACTTGTTTCATTCAAGGTAGACTTAGTTACCAATTGCTTTCTTTGGTCAATTGATTTTAATCTTTCTTGAGCTGGTGTAGGTTTTACTTGAGCCTGTGCAACAAAAGCAGCACAAAGGGCTAAAATTGTAAAAAGTCTTTTCATGCAATCAAAATTTTATTAAGGTTTTGAAGTTAAGACTTTTTCAAAAGCAATAGCAAAAAATATGATTAGCGTTTTAAACGCCTTAAAACCAATATAATCTACCTTTTTTTATCGTAATATTGAGCATGCATATTCTTATAGTTAATAATACGAGTATCCCTGTTCAGAAGTATGGTGGAACAGAAAGGGTGATATGGTGGCTAGGTAAAAAATTGGTACAAAAAGGGCACCAAGTCTCCTATCTAGTAGCTGCTGGATCCTCATGTGATTTTGCAAAAGTGTATACCCTAGATCATTCTATTCCATTTAATCAACAAATACCAACTGGTGTAGATGTAGTTCATTTGAATTGCACTGTGAATGAATTACCAAAGATTCCATACATCATCACGATGCATGGAAATTCTAATGAACAAACTCCATTGGATTTAAACACTGTTTTTGTTTCTCAAAATCATGCTTGCCGATTTGGTAGTGAGTCCTATGTACATAATGGCATTAACCCCGAAGATTATGGAGACCCAGGGTTAAATCAAAAAAGAAATTATTTTCATTTTTTAGGAGACGCCGCTTGGAGGGTGAAAAATGTACGAGGTGCAATCAAAATTGCACAAGAAGCAAAAGTTAAACTTAGGGTGATTGGCGGCCATCGTTTCAACTTTAACCAAGGTATTCGTCTCACATTCGATCCCCGAATTCAATTTGATGGTTTAAAAGGTGGGGAAGAAAAAAATGAATTATTGAAAGGATCCAAAGGACTTATATTCCCAGTGCTATGGAACGAACCATTTGGATTGTCAATTGTCGAGAGCCTTTATTTTGGCTGTCCTGTTTTTGGAACACCCTATGGTTCATTAAAAGAAATTATTCAGCCAGCAGTTGGCTTTACTAGTAATTCAATTAGTGCACTAATTGATGCTGTTAAAAATGCAGATCAATTCAATAGTTCTACTTGCCACGATTATGTGATGTCTAATTTCACGAGCGTACAAATGGCGAATAACTATTTGAAAAAATATGAACAAGTATTAAATGGTCAACATTTGAACTTATCTGCACCTATTTTAAAAGAAGTGCAAAAAGACAAATTTCTGCCATTTCTGCCTTAATCTAAGTAACTTTACGGTAGAAAATTTCTACGCAATGCCCCTCATATGAAAATATGACTTAAGTCATACTAAGACCATTACTTTATTGCAGCGAGAAAATCTTGATCCATTAAATTCAATGCTTCAGAATAACCTTGTTTATACCACTTATAACGAGCCAACATAGCAATCAACTGGTTTTGTACCAAAGTATTGCTCCTTAAATTTGCAGGTAAACCAGGCCTATTGGTTAAACGTAAATATTGATCAAAGGCCTTTGTAAAATCTTGTTTAGAATAATCAGTTATAAATGCTTTTACTGATTTATACTTATTCAATGCGGGTTGGTTCTTGATATAATACTGTAAAACAAATTCATTTATGGTTCCATTTACAAATATTGCTGTATAGTTGGTATCCTTGTACAAGATATTAGTTGGAATCCATTGATTCGGAATAATACCGCCACCATCATAAACAATATTTCCCTTCGGTGTTTTATAAGCCTTACCAATAGATGCAGTATCTTGAAGACCTTCATTGGATTGAATCACCCTTTCCATGAAATCATGTTCATAAACATCCTTACCATTTTTATAAGGACGTTGAATATTGCGACCTAATGGTGTATAATATTTTGCAGTTGTTAACCTTAATGCACCGCCATTGGATAATCTAAATTGTTGTTGAACTAATCCTTTACCAAAGGACCTTCTTCCAATCACTTTTGCACGATCCCAATCTTGCAACGCACCAGCAAGTACTTCACTAGCAGATGCAGAAGTTTCATCCATTAAAATTGTTAATGCCCCTTGTTCAAACAAACCTTCTCTCTTGCTATAATAATCAACCCTAGGCGCGTGTAATCCTTCTGTGTACACAATTAATTTATTACCTGCTAACAATTCATCTGCAATGGCAACTGCCTCTGACAACAATCCACCACCATTGCCTCTTAAATCAATTACCAAGGACTTCATTCCTTTTTGCAAAAGAGGTTCTAATGCTTGCATGAATGCCTCATAAGTTCTATCTGCAAACTTGTCAATTTTGATATACCCCAAACTGTCATTTAACATATAAGAGGCATCAACAGGCGACACTGAAACTGAAGCTCTATTTAAATTAAAAGTCATTTTTTGCTGTTTACGCAAAACAGCTAATTTCAATGATTCTGCTTCTGGTCCTTTGATCTTTCGCTTGATCTCTTCTCCATCCAGTTTACTACCTGATAATTTTACGGTATCGTCTGCTGTCAATAAAATATCACCCGTTTTTAAACCGGCTTTTGCTGCAGGACCATCAGGAATTACATAAGCCACAAAAACACTATCTCTAAATTGCTGAAATTCTATGCCTATTCCTTTATAATTTGGCTGCAATTGTTCATTGGCATCTATTAAATCTGCCGGTGGAATATAAACTGAATGAGGATCTAATTGAGCTAAATAAAAATCGGCCAATTGGGTTTGTGTGCTATCAAGATTAACTTGTTCCACATATTTAGATTTTACCAACTCAATGATTTCATCCATTGCAGATGATTTATTGAATGAAGAAAAACCAATTGAAAAACTTCCTTTTAAAAAGATCCCTATCCCAATACCTAATAATAGTATAACAGCATAGGTAATCGGGGTTACCCAACTTGTTTGAGTAGATCGAGGTTGATTTTGTAGCATATTAGATGAATTCTAGGCAAATTTACATCAAATCAAAATGAAATAACTAATTTCATGTCTTAGTTCAACTCCTATGAAAAAGACTTATTTAATAGCTGATAGTGGTGCCACCAAATGCCACTGGACCTTGGTACAAAATGGCAAACGTCAAACCATTAAAACTACTGGGATTAGTCCTTATTTCTTAGGGCTTGAAGCTATTGTTAAATTGCTTGAAAAAACATTCCAAAAAAAGACAGATATATCAAAAGTGGATGCGGTCTATTTTTACGGAACTGGATTGAGCAATCCTGACAATGTAACCATATTAAAAAAAGCCTTAAAAGCAGTTTTCAAAAATGCCAAATTAGATATACAAACCGATTTAATGGCTATTGCTAGAGCGGCTTGTCAAAATAAAAAAGGGGTAGTCTGTATTTTAGGAACTGGCTCGAATGCGGGATTTTACAATGGCACTAAAATTACAAAAAACAGTCCTGGACTTGGGTATGTATTAGGAGATGAAGGTAGTGGCGCTTATCTAGGCAAAAAAGTATTGCAGTATTTTTTATACAAAACTTTTGACGAGGAATTAATGAAGATATTTGAGAAGAAATATAATCTAGACCGTGCTGCAATATTGAATAAAGTATATAAAGAACCAACGCCCAATAGTTATATCGCCAGCTTTACTGATTTTCTAGTAGAAAATAGAGGGCATTATATGGTGGAAAATATAATTGAAGACGGCATTAACGATTTCTTCTTTACCCACTTGAATAAGTTAAACGAATCTTGGCTACACCCTATTCATTTTGTGGGCAGCGTTGCTTATGGCTTTAGAGATGTATTAAAGCAATTGGCTATCAGTTATGAAATTGAATTAGGGAAAATTGTAAAAAGCCCGATGGATGGTTTAATTGAATACCACAGCAAACATTAGGGCAAAATGCATGACATAGAACCCTACTATCACTGGCGTCACCTTTACACCGCAGAAGCGGATCCAAAATCTATTTTTTTTGGAAGAACTTATAGTGAATTTGAATTTTCACAAACGGTTTATAATTACTACATCCATCCACAGTGGGATGAATTTGGAAGCAAGACATTGTACCTGAAAATTTTGTACACGGATTATGATGCAAAATTTGCAATTATTGAATTCATTGGAGAATGGAACGACACCATCGAAAATGATATTATGGAATTGAAGCGCGAAGTGATTGATAAATTAATGTCAGAAGGTATCATTAAATTTATTTTGATTGCAGAAAACGTATTTAATTTCCATAGCGGAGACAAAGATTATTACGAGGAATTGTATGATGAATTATCCGAAGAAGATGGATGGGCCGTATTAATCAACTTTAATCCTGCAGCCCAACATGACTTTTTATTACGCAAGCTGAATAGGTATATCGAATTATTGGAAATGGAAGCATGGCGCACCTACAAACCAGAACATTTTTTTCAGTTTATTGACCAGAAACTAAGTCAGCGATTAGAATTATAATGAACAATTAAACCCATTAAAATCTGCGTTTAGTATTCTATTAAAATTGAGTTGAATTTAATAAACAAGATCCTCGTAAGCTGCTAAAAGTTCCCTGTAAGCATGGTCGTCTTTGGCTAATTTTGTAGCTGCCAAGCCCTTTTCATACCATTCTATAGCTGCATCTCGCTCTGATAAGGTTTCTAAGCATTTAGCCAAATGATAATAAGAACCAACATAATCAGGAAACTCGGTCAATATCTCAATAAACAAAGATTTTGCCTTTGCCAAATCCCCTATCTTAATATACTCAAGCGCTAAGGCATGTCTTAAAAAGTTATCCTTAGGTTGTTGATTTAAAAATTCAATAATTCTTTCAATTCGTTCCATCTTATCTTATATTTGCATTAGTTGCATAAACAACCAAAAAGAATTAGACTATGAAGCTATTAGTTTGCATCAGCAAAACACCAGACACCACATCTAAAATTGCCTTCACCGAAGGTAATACAAAGTTCGATGAAAACGGCGTACAATGGATCATCAATCCTTATGACGAATGGTATGCATTAGTAAGAGCCATCGAATTAAAAGAACAAGATCCTTCTACTACGATACATTTAATAACAGTTGGTGAAGCGGATGCAGAACCAATTATTAGAAAAGCATTAGCTCTAGGTGGTGATGAAGCAATTCGTGTAAATATTCAAAGCAATGATTCATTTGTAGTCGCTAGCCAAATAGCAGCAATTGCAAAAGAAGGGGCTTATGATTTAATCCTAACTGGAAAAGAAACAATTGATTACAATAGTGCTTGTATTGGATCTATGTTATCAGGTTTATTAGACCTGCCATTTGTTTCATTAGCAAATAAAATGGATTTAAGCGGAAACACAGCTAGTATTCAAAGAGAAATTGAAGGTGGTGAAGAAGTTTGTGAAGTGGTGTTACCTGCAATTGTAAGTTGTCAAAAAGGAATGGCAGAACAAAGAATTCCAAACATGAGAGGTATCATGGCTGCAAGAACTAAACCATTGAAAGTAGTTGAGCCAATTGCTGTTCAAGCAACCACTACAATTCAAGCTTTTGACTTACCTCCAGCAAAATCTGGTGTTAAATTAGTCGCTGCTGATAATGTAGATGAACTAGTTAGATTATTAAAAGAGGAAGCAAAAGCATTCTAAATATTTCAAACAAAAAATTATGGTACTTATATATATTGACCAAGCGGAACAACAAGTAAAAAAATCTTCTTTAGAAGCCATTTCTTATGGCGCAGCACTTGCGAAGCAATTAGGTGTTTCTGCAGAAGGGATAATACTTGGCACAGTGAACGATGACTTAGCTGGTTTAGGAAAATATGGTTTACAAAAAGTGCACCAAGTAGCAGATGCAAGCTTGAATCATTTTGACTCAAAAGTATTCACTCAAGTACTTACGAATGCAGCCAAAGCGACAGGTGCAACAGTTCTTGTATTTGCACATAACTTAAATGGTAAAGCAATAGCTCCAGCAGTGGCAGTTAAACTACAAGCAGGTATTGTAACTGGCGCAAATAGTTTGCCAAATACAAGCAATGGATTTACTGTGACTAAAACAGTATTCTCAGGTAAAGCATTTGCAAAAATAAATATTGACACCCCAATCAAAGTAATTTCAATTAACCAAAATTGCTTTGGTGTTCAGTCACATGAAGGGAGTGCAACTGTTCAAGCATTAGCAATAACAGTTCCTACCCCTTCTATTAAAATTACGGCAACACATAAAGTGGAAGGCGAAATTCCATTGACCGAAGCTAGCTTAGTTGTTAGTGGCGGACGTGGTTTAAAAGGACCAGAAAACTGGGGCATTATCGAAGACCTTGCAAAAGCTTTAGGAGCAGCCACAGCTTGTAGCCGTCCAGTTTCTGATTCAGATTGGAGACCTCATCATGAGCATGTGGGCCAAACTGGTGTTCAAGTAGCTCCAAATCTATATATCGCTGTTGGTATTTCCGGAGCCATCCAACACTTGGCGGGTGTAAACAGAAGTAAGACAATTGTTGTCATTAACAAGGATCCAGAAGCGCCTTTCTTTAAAGCTGCAGACTATGGTATTGTTGGAGACGCTTTTGAAGTTTTACCTGCTTTAACTGCTGCAATACTAAAATCGAAGGCCTAATTTAAACCAAAGCTTTTTTGCTTTAACTTTGTAAAGCAAATAATCTTATGCAAAAAATTGAACTTGAAATTGTTGCGCTATCACATAGCATTACTCAGTCCAACTCCTACGCGGTTATATTAGGAGAGATCAATGGCTTGAGACGTTTACCTATTGTGATTGGTGGATTCGAAGCACAAGCCATTGCAGTTGCATTAGAGAATATGCATCCGTCTAGGCCATTAACACATGACCTGATGAAAAACTTCATGACTGCTTTCGATTTAGCTTTACAAGAAGTTTATATATGCGATTTACAAGAAGGCATTTTCTATTCTAAACTAGTTTGTCATAATAATCATGATACTTTAGAAATTGATAGCAGAACAAGTGACGCATTGGCTTTAGCTGTTCGATTTGGCTGTCCAATTTTTGTATACGAACATATATTGGATCAGGCAGGATTGGCCAATGAAAAAAATGAGAAAGTAGATATCCAAACTACTGTAACAAAAACTTCTGAAAGAAGTGATCTAGCAAAACTTTCATTATCAGAATTAAATGATTTACTGAACGAAGTTTTAGAACAAGAAGATTATATACGCGCTATTGATATCAGAGACGAAATCAATAAACGCAATGAACCAAAGCAGCCATAGGATGATTCAATTTCCTAACTGCAAAATCAATTTAGGCTTGTCTATTCTTGCAAAAAGAGCAGACGGATACCATGAACTAGAAACGGTTTTTTATCCCATTGCATTGAATGATTCATTAGAAATTTTACCCGCCGATACTTTATCTTTAAATCAATCAGGCATTTCAGTTCCCGGAGATCCAGCTCAAAATCTTTGTTTAAAAGCCTATCATTTACTAAAAAAAGATTTTCCACAGCTTCCATATGTTCAAATGCATTTGCATAAAAATATTCCAATGGGCGCGGGACTTGGAGGAGGATCTAGCGATGGAACTTCGGCTTTATTGATTTTGAATAAGCAATTCTCTCTTGGTCTAAGCGATACTCATTTAATACATTATGCGAGTCAGCTTGGAAGCGATTGTCCTTTTTTTGTTTACAACAAGGCCTGTCATGCAACTGGTAGAGGAGAAATTTTAACACCAATTCAACTAGACCTTTCTGATTATCAATTTTTATTAGTCCATCCTGGCAAGCATATTTCCACTGCATGGGCTTTTCAACAATTGACACCTCATACTAAAGCAGAAAGCATACAATCTATCATTTCAAAACCAATTGGTGAATGGAAAAATAATTTGGTGAATGATTTTGAAATACCTGTATTTAAAGCTGAGCCTACCCTTTCTCTTATCAAAGAACAACTCTATGAATTAGGAGCCCTTTACGCTAGCATGAGTGGATCAGGCAGTTCTTTATTTGGTATTTTTCCAAAACATCATTTTGAACAAGCTCCAAAGATGGAGCATGCTTTGCGCATTGATCTAATTTAAAATTTCAAACCAAACCCATATTGCGAACGTTCGTTATTGAATAAAATTTAACGATAACGATTGTAATTTGATATTTTTCAAATAGTTAGTAAGTATATTGAATATATTCTCGCAAAAGATCAGTTTTTTTGTAATTTCCGTAAGATCACTCTTATCGTATTTTCAAAAAAGCATATTCTATGTCACAAAACCAACCTTTTGGATTATACCATCCCGATTTTGAACATGATGCCTGCGGGATTGGATTTGTTGCTCATATAAAAGGAATTAAATCCCACCAAAACATTGGTGATGCCTTAACTATTCTAGAAAATATGGAGCATCGTGGCGCAAGTGGCAGTGAAGCAAACACAGGTGATGGTGCAGGAATTATGATTCAGATTCCTCATGAGTTTTTCTTTAACGAGTTGTTAGCACAAGGAATACACTTACCCAATTCAAAAGAATATGGTGTTGGATTTTTATTTTTTCCAACTGAAAAAGGAATTGCAGAAGAATGTAAAGATATATTCGGACGTGCGGCAGAAAAAATTGGTTTAGAAATTATTGGCTATCGAAAAGTACCAGTCAATAAAAGAAATATTGGAACAACTGCTTTATCAGTTGAGCCAATTATGGAGCAGGTTTTTATTAAGCGTCCAGACCATATTACAGATAGTTTAGCTTTTGAACGTAAACTATTTATTTTAAAAAATTACGCAACGCATACCATTAATAATACCATTAAAAAAGAAGCAATTGGATTTTACATTGCCTCTTTATCTCAAAATGTGATAGTTTATAAAGGGCAACTGACAAGTCATCAAGTGCGTGATTACTTTACAGACCTAAGTCAAAAAACTGCAGTGTCCGCTTTTGGCTTAGTACACTCCCGTTTCGCAACAAACACCTTCCCCTCTTGGAAATTGGCACAACCATTTAGATATATTGCACACAATGGCGAAATCAATACTTTACAAGGAAATCTAAATTGGCTTAGATCTGGCGAAGCAAGCTTCTTGTCGCCCTACTTTAGTAAAGAAGAATTAGAAATGGTAATTCCAATCGTTCCTTCTGGACAATCTGATTCAGCTTGTTTAGACAACGTAATTGAATTATTAACCTTATCTGGAAGATCCTTACCTCATGTGATGATGATGTTGATTCCAGAAGCATGGGATGGCAATGACTTAATGGATCCAATTAAAAAAGCATTCTACGAATTTCATGCAGCAATCATGGAACCATGGGATGGACCAGCATCTATCTCTTTCACCAATGGGCAAATGATTGGTGCAACATTAGACCGAAATGGTTTAAGACCATCAAGGTATTGTGTAACCAATGATGATCGGGTTATTATGGCATCAGAAACTGGCGCATTACCAATTGACCAATCCATCATCATTGAAAAAGGTAGATTACAACCAGGTAAAATGTTTGTAGTAGATATGGAAGCTGGTCGTATTATCAGTGATGCTGAATTAAAGCAAACAATTTGCAGCGCACAACCCTATTCAGATTGGTTAAACCAATATAAAATTAGATTAGAAGAATTACCTGAACCAAGAATTCAGTTTACGCATTTAGAACAGGAACAAATATTCAAATACCAAAAAGCATTTGGCTATAGTAAAGAGGACCTTGATTGGATTATTACACCTATGGCTTTGGACGGCAAGGAACCTATAGGATCGATGGGAACTGACACCCCACTTGCTATTTTAAGCGATCAAGCGCAGCATTTAACAAGTTATTTTAAACAACTATTTGCACAAGTAACGAATCCTCCAATTGATCCTATCAGAGAAAGAATGGTGATGTCATTGGCGACTTTTGTAGGAAGTCTTGGAAATTTATTAGTTGAGAATCCAAAAGATAGCCATTGTGTTGCGCTGAAACATCCAATTCTTAACAACCATGAATTGGAAAAAATTAGAAGTATTGATACTGGCGTATTCCAAGCAAAAACTTTACAATGTTACTTTAGAGCAGATGGCAAAGAGGGCTCTTTACAAAGAGGATTAGACAGACTATGTCGATATGCAGTTGATGCGGTAGAGGATGGATTTGAAGTTATTGTATTAACTGATAGGTCTATAGATTCAGAACACGCAGCTATACCAAGTTTATTGGCATGTTCAGCAGTACATCATCATTTGATTAGAAAAGGGTTAAGAGGTAAAGTAGGTATTATTGTAGAAGCGGGTGATGTTTGGGAAGTGCATCATTATGCATGTTTAATTGGATTTGGTGCTACAGCCATCAATCCATATCTAGCCTTGTCCTCTATAAGAGCAATGAAATTAGCAGGTACTATAAAAACTGATTATGACACAGATAAACTAAAGAAAAACTATATAAAGGCGGTAAATGAAGGATTATACAAAGTATTCTCTAAAATGGGAATCTCCACTTTACAATCCTATCAAGGTGCACAAATTTTTGAAATCATTGGAATCAATAAAGTAGTCGTAGATAAATATTTTACTGGAGCGACATCAAGAATTCAAGGAATGGGCCTAGATGAAATTGCAAAAGAAATTTTAGCAAAACATGAATTGGCCTTTGCAAAAAAATCAACTCCAATTGAACGTTTACCTGTTGGCGGAATTTATCAATGGAAAAGAAGAGGCGAAGCACATTTATTTAATCCACAAACCATACATGCCTTACAACATTCCACCAGCACTGGAGATTATGCTGGATTTAAAAAATATTCAAAACTTGTAAACGATCAAACAGAAAAAGCTTATACACTTAGAAGTTTATTTGATTTTAAACCTACAAGGCCAAGTATAAGTATAGATGAAGTTGAACCAGCATCCTCTATTTATAAACGTTTTGCAACCGGTGCAATGTCTTTTGGATCCATCTCTTGGGAAGCCCACACGACACTTGCCATTGCAATGAATCGACTAGGTGGAAAAAGTAATACTGGTGAAGGTGGAGAAGATCCAATCCGTTATCAAAAAATGGAAAATGGCGATTCAATGCGTAGTGCAATCAAACAAGTTGCTAGTGCAAGATTTGGTGTAACAAGTCAGTACTTAACTGAGGCTGACGAGATTCAAATAAAAATGGCACAAGGTGCTAAGCCTGGAGAAGGCGGACAATTACCAGGTGATAAAGTGGACGAATGGATTGGTAAAACAAGACATTCCACACCAGGTGTTGGTCTAATTTCCCCACCTCCACACCATGATATTTATTCAATTGAAGATTTATCTCAATTAATTTTTGATTTAAAAAATGCGAATCGAGCTGCAAGAATCAATGTCAAATTAGTATCTAAAGCTGGTGTTGGAACCATTGCAGCTGGTGTAACAAAAGCAAAAGCTGATGTAGTATTAATTGCAGGATATGATGGCGGAACTGGCGCATCTCCACTAAGTTCAATTAAGCATACTGGTCTACCATGGGAATTAGGATTAGCTGAAACACATCAAACGCTAGTGAAAAATAATCTAAGATCTAGAGTAGTCGTTCAAGCGGATGGTCAAATGAAAACAGGAAGAGATATCGCCATCGCTACTTTACTAGGTGCAGAAGAATGGGGTGTTGCTACTGCTGCATTGGTAGTAGAGGGATGTATCATGATGCGCAAATGCCATATGAATACTTGTCCAGTTGGCGTTGCCACCCAAGATCCTGAATTACGTAAACGATTTAAAGGCGACCCAGATCATGTAGTAAGATTCTTTGAATACATCACTGAAGAACTCAGGGAGATCATGGCAGAATTAGGTTTTAGAACTATTAATGAAATGGTAGGTCAAGTGGATGCCTTAACAATGCGAAAAAATATTGCGCATTGGAAATATAAACACTTAGACTTAAGTGGCGTATTGTATAAAGCAGCGCCAGATGCATCAGTTGGTTTATTTCAAACAGAAATTCAAGATCATGGTTTATCTAATGTTTTAGATTGGCAATTATTAGAAGCCGCTAAACCTGCAATAGAAAATCAATCTAAAGTGCAAGCCGCATTCAACATTAAGAATACAGATAGAACAGTTGGCACTATTTTATCTAATGAAATTTCAAAGAAGTATAAAGAAGCAGGATTACCAGATACAACAATTCATTTCAAATTTACAGGTACTGCAGGTCAGAGCTTTGGCGCATTCAATACAAAGGGTGTGACGCTTGAACTAGAAGGAGATGCAAATGACTATTTTGGAAAGGGATTAAGTGGCGCAGAATTAATTGTCTATCCAGATAAAAAGGCGCCTTTTGTTGCTGAGCAAAATATCTTAATTGGCAATGTGGCACTTTACGGTGCAACAAGTGGCCATGCCTATATAAGAGGTAAGGCAGGTGAACGTTTTGCAGTTCGTAATTCAGGCGCATCTGTTGTGGTAGAAGGCATTGGCGACCACGGCTGTGAATACATGACTGGTGGGATAGCGGTTATTCTTGGCGAAACAGGCAGGAACTTTGCTGCAGGAATGAGCGGCGGTATTGCTTACGTATACAACCTTGCAAATGATTTTGCAAGTCTTTGTAATCAAGAAATGGTTGACTTAGACCCAGTGGATGCATCTGATATAAATTTATTACAAAATATGTTGTCTGCACATTATGAAAAAACAGGTAGCGCAGTTGCGAAGTTCATTCTTGCTGATCTAGACAATCAATTGAAAAATTTTATCAAAGTATTTCCACGTGATTATAAAAAAGTATTGGCTACAAAAAAAGTAGCAACACTTAATAAATAAGTGAAATGACTTAGTACAGAATCAATCATTATTAAATGAATTCTGAAAAATAATTTTAGAAAATATCGAAGCTTAAACTATGGGAAAGCCAACAGGATTTAAAGAATATACTAGAACATTACCTACTAAATTACCAGTAGCAGAAAGGATACAAAATTACAAGGAATTTGTACCCTTGATGCCTGAACAGCAATTGAACGAACAATCTGCGCGTTGCATGAATTGTGGTGTTCCTTTTTGTCACAATGGATGCCCATTGGGTAATATCATCCCAGAATTCAATGACGCAGTTTATAACAAAGAATGGAAGGAAGCATATGAAATTTTAATTTCAACCAATAACTTTCCTGAGTTTACAGGACGTATCTGCCCTGCCCCTTGTGAAACTGCTTGTGTATTAGGAATCAATCAACCTGCGGTCACTATCGAAGAAATTGAAAAAAATATTATTGAAATTGCTTTTGAAAAAGGTTTTGTTCAACCAAGAAAACCAAATAATAGAACTGGTAAAAAAGTAGCCGTGATTGGATCTGGCCCAGCCGGTTTAGCCACCGCAGCTCAATTGAATTATGCTGGACATAAGGTAACCGTTTTCGAACGCGATCCAAAACCAGGAGGATTATTAAGATTTGGAATCCCCGATTTTAAACTGGAGAAAAGCGTTGTTGAACGAAGAATACAAATTTTAGAACAAGAAGGTGTTGAATTTAAATGCAATGCCAATGTAGGAGTAAATATTAGAGTAAGTGATATCAAACGCGAATTTGATGCCATAGTATTAGCAGGAGGCTCTACCATCCCAAGAGACTTACCAATTCCTGGAAGGGAATTAAATGGCGTCCATTTTGCAATGGATTTTTTAAAGCAACAAAACAAAAGAGTAAGCAACCTAAAAATTGAAGAAAATGAATTAACAGCTGCTCATAAAAATGTGGTGGTGATTGGAGGTGGGGATACGGGAAGCGACTGTGTTGGAACATCTAACCGTCACAAAGCAAAAAGTATTACCCAATTTGAATTATTACCAAAACCGCCGGAGGAAAGAGCACCCTATATGCCATGGCCTACCTATCCTATGTTGTTAAAAACTACTACTTCACATGAAGAAGGCGCAGAAAGATTATGGAATATTGCTACTAAAGCATTCATAGGAGATGCGCAGGGAAATTTAAAAGGCATACAAGTAGTTGATGTTGCCTGGACAGCATCAGCTGATGGAAGACCAGCACAATTTAAAGAGATAGAAGGAAGCTTAAGAGAACTCCCATGTGAATTGGTTTTATTAGCCATGGGCTTTTTACATCCACAAGCAACTGGCCTACTTGAAGAATTAGAAGTTGAACTAGACGAGCGGGGCAATGTCAAAGCAAATGAAAAACAATTCAAAACAAATGTAAATAATGTTTTCACTGCTGGAGATATGAGAAGAGGTCAATCATTGGTTGTTTGGGCCATCAGTGAAGGAAGAGAGTGCGCAAGACAGGTTGATTTATTTTTAATGGGTAGCTCCCTTTTAGAATCCAAGGATAGTAGTTTACTAGCAAACAGCTATTAATTTTACGAAAATCATATTATAAAATATTACATATTAAATATTTTACATTTTTTTAAATAAAAAAGGGGCAATTGCCTCTTTTTTCATTTAAACTTTTCCACAATTTATTTTTAATTTTTTGAATAAATACTTGAATAAAATTCATATAAATCAATGCTGTATTGATTTATATGAATTTCAACAATTTTATATTATATATATTACATTAATTAATATATAATATATTTTACGTTTTTAATTCATTTTTTGTAATTTTAACAGACAATAAATCACATCTATTAATTTATAATATCAATTCGCATTTATGAAAAATGAAACTGTTCAAAAATGGGCTCCTTTCCTTCTCTTATTAGCCGTTGCTATTACAGCTTTATTTGTTCCTCAATTACCAAGTTATGCCGGAGACGCGTCCACCTATAGTCCTGCTGACATCGCTTGGATCTTAGTAGCTACTGCCCTAGTCTTTATTATGACACCGGGTTTAGCCTTTTTTTATGGCGGAATGGTGCATAGAAAAAATATCATTTCTACAATGATCAAAAGTATCGTTTCGGCAGGTTTAGTTACTATCATCTGGGTAACGATTGGTTATAGCTTAAGCTTTGGAGAATCTATCAACGGTATTATTGGTAATCCAATGACCCATTTATTTTTCAAAGGCGTTGCAGATGGAGCACCTGTTTTACAAGGTGGGGTTCCATTAACTATTCCATTACTCTTATTTGCATTATTTCAATTAATGTTTGCAATCATCACTCCGGGTCTTGTTGTAGGTGCCGTTGCTGAACGTATCAAATTCACTTCTTATATTTTATTCATTGTTTTGTTTATGTTACTAGTTTACGCACCATTAGCGCATTGGTCATGGCATCCAAATGGATTTTTATTGAAGATGGGCGCATTAGACTTTGCAGGTGGAACAGTTGTACATATTAGTGCAGGCTGTGCAGCATTAGCTGGTGCGATAGTTTTAAAATCAAGACGTGCAAAACTAGAGCAACAAGAAATTCCTCCTGCGAATATCCCTTATGTACTGATTGGAACTGGTTTGTTATGGTTTGGTTGGTTTGGCTTTAATGCAGGATCTGCACTTGGTGCAAATAGTCTTGCGGTGAATGCATTTGCAACCACTAATACAGCAGCAGCTGCCGCAGGCTTAGCTTGGATGTTCTTTGATGTTATGCGCGGGAAAAAACCTTCAGTTCTTGGATTTTGTATTGGTGCTGTTGTAGGTTTAGTTGCTGTTACACCAGCTGCAGGTTTTGTTGGCATTCCACAAAGCATTTTTATAGGCGTAGTGGGTGCTGTTATTTCTAATGTATTAAGTCATGCATTTAAATTGTCAAGAGTAGATGATACATTAGATGTATTCCCTTGTCATGGTATTGGTGGAATGGTAGGTATGTTACTAACTGGGGTATTTGCATCTAAAGCGATTAACCCTGCTGGCAACGATGGCTTGTTCTACGGTAACCCAGCCTTCTTCTTGACACAATTAAAAGCAATGTTAATTGTAGTTGCCTATAGCTTCACTGTTTCATATGGTATATTTAAATTAATCGCATTCATACTTCCACTACGTGTATCTGAAGAAGAAGAAGAACTAGGACTTGATGCTACACAACACGACGAAAAATATGGTAGAAACCCAATGAAAGCATAAAAAAAGGGCATAGCGATTGAAAAACTTCTGACAAAGTTAATCTGCTATACCCCCGTTAATTAAAACTTATACAATGATAAAAAATATTTTACTTACTACCCTGTTTTTTCTGGTTTTAAATGCAGGCTATGGTCAATCAGATTCCACAAAATCAAATAATACAATTCACATCTCAGGTAGCGTAGATGCTTATTTAAGATCAGCATTCAATAGTTCAAAAGAAAACACAAATAATTTTACCAGTTTTACAAATTCAAATCAAAAACTGCAATTAGGAATGATTTCAGCAAAGGCTGATTATACAAAAGGGAATTTTTACGCTACTGTTGATCTAGGATTTGGTAAAAGAGCCGAAGAATTTTCATATAATGATAAAGGCATTTTAGCAAATTTAAAACAGGCTTATATTTCCTACTCAGTTTCCGACCGATTCAAGTTAAGTGCTGGTAAATGGGCTACTCATGTTGGCTATGAACTTTTAGATGCCCCATTGAACAGAAATTATAGCATGTCTTATGGCTTTTCATACGGTCCATTTTTTCACACAGGAGTTAAAGCCGATTTTGCAGTCAATAGTAAAAGTGGACTGATGTTCGGTATAGCCAACCCTACCGATAATTTAAACGCAATTTCACCATACAAAGTGATCATTGGACAGTACAGTAGTAAATTTTTTAAGGACAAAACTGTTCTTTATATCAATTATCAAGGAGGAAAAACGGGAGATGAATCTAGCTATAACCAATGGGATCTAGTACTTGCAAATACATTGACAGATCAATTAGCCATTAATTATGATGGAACAGTTTTTATGAATAAAGTAGCTGGCAAAAAAAGTATTTGGAAAAGCAATGCCTTTTATGTGAATTATGACCCAAACAAAAAAATAGGATTCACTTATCGCTCTGAATTCTTCTATGATAAAAATGCAATATCAGCGGGGGCATTTGCAACTAATATCTTTGCAAATACCCTTTCGTTGAATTATAAAATACATAAATTAACGATTCTACCAGAATTAAGAATTGAGTCCGCTAAAGACCCCATTTATTTGAATAAAGAAGGCAACGCAGCGAATAAATCTGCAAGTTTTATACTGGCAGCCATCTATAAATTTTAAAGGTTTTATTGGTTTTTAAGCAAGCAATCTACGGCCTGAATTTCTATTCGGGCCTTTTTTGTTATATTAGCGACTAAGATGAAAACAATCCTTCGCCCAATTCAATTCCTTTATTGCTGCTATGCACTTTTTGTATTTGCATTGCTTACAATTATTTCTTTACTCACCATGTTGATTACCTTACCCTTAGGTGAGAAAAATCTAACAAAGCGTATCTATAAAATTGCAAGGTACTTTTCTAAAGCATTATACCTATTCTTAGGAATGCGTCATAAAGAAATTTACGAGGGAAAGCATCATTTTGATAAACCCCATGTATTTGTGGGTAACCACAATTCCTATATGGATATCCCCCCGATTGTGAGACTCAAACATCAGCCAATACGCCCATTAGGGAAATTTGAATCCTCAAAAATTCCACTTTTTGGTCTTTTTTACAGACATGCTGTTATAATGGTTGATAGAAGTAACCCGGAAAAAAGAGCAGAAAGTCTTAGAAATCTGAAGGAAGCCTTAAAACAAAAAATATCCATCTTTATTTTTCCAGAGGGGACATTTAGCATGACAGAGGACCAGCCTTTAAAATCATTTTACAATGGCGCTTTTAAATTAGCCATTGAGATGCAAGTGCCCATACAACCAGTTCTAATGGTAGATGCTGTGGATAGAATGCATTTTAAAAGCATATTTAGTCTTCGTCCAGGCTTGAATAGGGTTGTATACCTTCCAACAGTCTATGTTGACAACTACACCATCGAAGACTTAGATATTTTAAAAGAACAAGTGTACAAAATGATGGATGATGGACTAAGAAGATATAGAGTGTATCCAGCATCTTAATGTATTTTTGCAACCAAAATGTACGCCGAAATAATCATACCATTAGCCCTGCCCAAAAATTACACATGGGCCATCCCCACTGAAATGTCAGAAGGGGTTATGATTGGTATGCGCGTAGAAGTAATGTTAGGGTCTAATAAAAGATATGCAGGCATTATTAAACGTATTGTAAATGAAAAGCCAGCTTCTTTTAATCCAAAACCGATTCTTGGTGTATTAGACGATGAGCCAATTGTATTTCAAGCACAATTAGACCTATGGGAATGGATGGCCAACTATTACATGTGCACAGAGGGCGAAGTAATGCAAGCTGCAATACCAAGTCATTTAAAAATATCGAGTGAAAGTGTTTTTATTTTAAATGAAGAGTCAGATATAGATGGACAACAATTAACAGACACAGAATATATAATTTCAGAAGCTTTACAAATAAAAAAACAATTAAGTTTAGTAGAAATCCAAAAGCTTCTTGATAAAAAGTCTGTTTATCCTGTTATTAACAAATTAATCCAAAAAGGGATATGTAGTGTACAAGAAACGATGCATGATAAATACACCATCAAATTTGAAAATGTATTGCATTTACACCCTAACTATAAGTCAGAAGCTGAATTAGAAAAATTAATGAATGATTGGAGTAGAGCACCCAAACAATTGGCACTTCTTCTATCATTTTTACATTTACAAAAAACAGAAGGACATGTTCAACAAAAAGCTTTACTAGAAAAATCTGGAGCCGCAAGTGCCCAATTGAAAGCTTTAGTTGACAAAGGAATAATTGTTGTTGAGAAAAGAAAAGTTGACCGCCTTGCAGTAGACTTAAGCTTGGGCAATACAAATTTGCACCAACTTTCTCCTCAACAACATCTTGCGTTTGATTCTATTACGGAACAAATGAATACCCATTCGGTAAATTTATTACATGGCATTACAGGTAGTGGTAAAACACAGATTTATGCTGCATTGATAGAAAAAGCGATTCAGGCTAATCAGCAAGCATTATATATGTTACCTGAAATTGCATTGACTGCTCAAATGATACGTAGGCTTAAACAATATTTTGGTGGCAAAATTGCCATATACCATTCTAAGTTTAACCCCAACGAAAGAGTTGAAATTTGGAATAAGGTAAAGTCTGGTGAAGTTAAAATCGTATTAGGTGCAAGGTCTGCACTATTCCTACCATATAAAAATTTGTCTTTAATTATAGTAGATGAAGAACATGACCCTTCCTATAAACAACAAGATCCAGCACCAAGGTATCAAGCAAGAGATACAGCAATATACTATGCCAATCAATTGGGTGCTAAAATAATTCTAGGATCTGCAACACCATCAATCGAAACTTTTTACAATGCAATGCAGAATAAGTTTGGCTACTACCATCTAAATGAAAGATTTAGTGAAGGTGCTTTGCCTAAAATGACCATTGTAGATACAAAAAAACAGTCAGATCAATCTGCTATACTCACCCCCTATTTGCTAGAAGCAATACAAGCTACTGTTGCAAATAATAAACAAGTGATTCTTTTTCAGAATAAAAGAGGCTATGCACCTTATATAATTTGTGAAACATGTGGTTGGATACCCCATTGTAAACAATGTGATGTTAGTTTAACACTACATAAAGCCAAACATTTACTTTCATGTCACTACTGCGGCGCCACCTACCCGGTGGTTCATACTTGTGAAGCCTGTGGAAAACAAAGTTTTAAACAAAAAAGTTTTGGTACTGAACAAATAGAAGAAAAATTAGCAAAAGCATTACCCCATATTAGAATCGCAAGAATGGACTTGGATAATGTAAAAGGCAAAAATGAACATGATCAATTGATTCAGCTTTTTGAACAAAGGCAGATTGATGTCTTGGTTGGAACACAAATGGTCGCAAAAGGATTAGATTTTGAAAATGTTGACCTAGTCGGAATAGTGGATGCAGATAGCTTATTGAATTTTAACCAATACAGGGTTAATGAAAGGGCTTTTCAAATGATGGAACAAGTTAGTGGAAGAGCTGGAAGAAAAAATGATCAGGGAAGAGTGATTGTACAACTAAGTCAAACCAATCACCCTGTAATTGAATTTGTAAAAGACCATGACTACCTTTCATTTTATCAATTTGAAATAAATAATAGAAAACATTTTGCCTATCCCCCTTTTAGTCGTTTAATGAGCATCTTATTTAAACACAAAGAAAATCAACTAGCGGAAGAAGCAGCCAATCATTTTTTAAAGTCCTTAGACCCATTGATTCAAAAGACGGTAATGGGTCCCGCACAACCAATCATCAATAGAATAAGGAATAAATACATTTGGGAACTATGTGTTAAAATAAGCAAGCAACCGCATCAATTGCAAATTGCAAAAAAACAGTTGCTTCATTTTATTCATTTAATTGCGGTACATCCAAGGTATAAGTCTGTACAAATCATCATAGATATTGACCCGAATTAAATGAAGCTTCAAGAAAATATATCTTTAAAACCATACCATAGTTTTGCTTGCGAAGAGACCACCGCCTTCTTTATAAAAGTTCAAACAAAAGAAGTTTTATTAGAAGCTATTAACTGGGCAAATGAAAACAAAGTGCCCTTTTTGATTTTAGGCGCCGGGACGAATATATTATTTACAAAACATTACAACGGATTAGTAATAAAATTAGAGCTTACAGGGATTCAGAAAATACAAGAAACAGCTTCTGATATCATTTTACAAGTTGGAGCTGGAGAAAACTGGTCCCATTTTGTGAGTTACTGTGTGCAAAAATCTTGGGGTGGTTTAGAAAATCTAAGTTTAATACCTGGTACTGTGGGTGCAGCTCCAATTCAAAACATTAGTGCTTATGGTGTTGAAGTATGTGAGCATATATTAAACATCCAAGCTTTTGATACAATTGAAAACAACTGGACTACGATTGCAAAAGATAACTGTGCATTTGGTTATAGAGATAGTATTTTTAAGCAAGATCCCACAAGGTACATTGTAACTGCTGTTCAATTTATATTATCAAAACAGCCAAGACTAAGAACAGAATATGGTGCTATTAAATCCGTATTACACGAAAGAGGCATTCACAATCCAAGCGTAGAATCTATAGCAAGTGCTGTTGCTTATTTAAGATCAAATAAATTACCTGACCCTAAGAAATTGGGAAATGCAGGTAGCTTTTTTAAGAACCCCACAATTTCTACAATTGAATACGATAGGCTTATTTTACAATTCCCAACTTTGATGGCCTATCCTATAGATGATCATAACTACAAAATTGCCGCTGGTTGGCTCATAGAAGCTTGTGGGTGGAAAGGAGTCATTAAAGACAATGTTGGTTGTTACAAAGACCAAGCTTTGGTCATTGTAAACTATGGCGCAAATTCAGGGAAAGTGATTTTAGAGTTCTCCGAGGCTATCGAACAATCTGTTCAAAATAAATTTGGAATTTTTCTGGAGCGAGAAGTTAGTATTTTATAATAAAATCAACGCGCCTGTTCTGTGCTCTACCTTGCTTTGTTTTATTATCTGCAATAGGTTGTATATCAGCCATACCTAATAAAGAAGTTCTATTGATAGCAAGCCCTTTTTTAACTAAATACGATTGCACTTTTTTCGCTCTTGAGATAGATAAACGGTCATTTATTTTACGAGAACCAGTATTGTCTGTATGTCCGGTAATCGTCAAACTTGTTTGAGGATACTGAGTCATAATTTGTATTACTGTATCCAAAGCTTGTAAAGATTTCGTTGCAATATTTGCTTGACCAATTTCAAATTTCAATGCTGTTGAAACCTTGTTCAACAATGGCTGAAGATCTTCACATCCATTATTGCCAGCAATTCCAGCTATGGATGGACATTGGTCTAATTCATCATTCACACCATCCTTGTCAGTATCAGGAATGGCACATCCATTATAGCGAGATAAACCAGCTACTCCTGGACATTTATCTTGGTCATCAGGAATACCATCTTTGTCGGTATCTGGAACAGGGCAACCTCTATATTTTGGACTACCTTCTGCATTTGGACATTTATCATTTTCATCATTGATACCATCTCCATCTTCATCCGGAACAGGGCAGCCTTTGTATTTTAACAACCCAGACCTTTCAGGACATTGATCTATTTCATTTGATACGCCATCGTCATCTTGGTCCGCTTGAATTGGTGCTTCCGGCAATGCAATTGCTTTCTTATCTTTTAGCTTTAATGGGAATGAATAACTCACTCCGTAATTCATATGCTTCTTCGTTAACTTAGAAGCTTCTGCATTATGTGTACTAAATAAATGTAAAAAAGAGCCTTGCTTGGATTTGAATTGAACACCAATACCCATTGGTGCATAGGCATTAAAATTTGCCGGATCTTTTGATAAGCCAATACCTAAAATACCATAAGGTACAATTGGCTTATCATCATTTGCTAGCTTAATATGAACCCTTGCATCTAAAGCTGTATAAAGACTATTTTTTGTCGCTTTTGCTTGACCTGAAGAAACATAATAAGGGTACTTTAAAGATGCCAAGTCCAAGTTGGCAACCAAATCCAATTTTGGAGCAACCCCTTTAAAAAATTGTACCCCAACGGCAGGTGTAGAAACAGTTAACCCCTCCGAAAGAGGGGTTTTCTTAAAATTTAGTATAGATGCTTTCAAAGCAATCGAACCTGGTTTATTGTTATTTACTTTTTGATCTTGCGCTTTACTCAAGAGAGCAGCAAATAAAATAATGGTTAGCCCAATTACTTTTTTAGACATTGTAAGTTTTTTAGTTCAATGGTAAGCTATAGCTGATACCATAGTTATAAGTAGGAACAAAAGATTTAGACATCTTAGTTGAATAAGTTGTCGTAATATTTAAAGTTGAACCTTTAAAAGATCTAATCTGTAAACCTAAACCTACTGGAGCATAAGCACTATAGTCTCTAAATGCAAAACTACGAATACCTAATCCTGCAGTCAAATAAGGGTTTACTAAATAATCGCCTTTAAACATTTTGTAGTTTACACCTGATTCAAAAGAAGTCATTAAATCTTCGTTTGATCTTGTAATTGCATTTGGAGCATAAAATGGTGTACGTGTAATACCTAAGTCTACGTTTGCAAAGATATCAACTTGATCAGTATACTGACTAGTGTAGTTAAGACCTAATGACTTAGTTGTAGATGCATATTGACCCCATTTTTTTGCGTTTAAAACAGACCCTATAGTACCATTTTGAACTTTCTCTGCAGTTCCAAAATCTAATGCGTTAAATCTTAAAGCAATAGATGTTTTTTTCTTGCTGTCTTGAGCTTGTGCGGCAATAAATAAACCCAAAGCGAATAGAGAAAATAATAATTTCTTCATATTAATTGTTTGTTAAATGTCTCACAAAATTAGGCCTAAATGGGGAATTATTGAAATTTTTTATCACTACCTTTTCTCGTCCAATTTAGGGTTGGTTTTAGAGTAACCAATGGCGTCAACTGCGACTTTTACAATTCCGTTTGACTTGAAAACCAACTGTTTAGCTGCAGATTGACTCAAGTCAATGACCCTGCCCTTTTTTAGCATATTGGGATGCATCCTGTCGTTGATCCTTACTAAGACGGTTTTGCCATTCTTCAAATTAGTCACCCTAACGATTGTATTGAGTTTAAATAAATTACATGCAGCGGTATATTTATTGTTGTAATAATGCTCACCGGTGGAAGTCCAAGTCCCATTTAAATTTTTACTGTAAAAACTAGAAATGCCCTCAATATGGTTTATTTCAATTTTGATTCTATTCGTGTCAATCTTTTGCTTGTACTTTTTAATGTTTACACTATCAAGATAATTTTCTGTTGTGAGTGTATTGGTGTAAATATTTTGGGCAAAACCAGACATACCAAAAATGCAAAAGCAAATTAGTAATGCTGATTGAACAACACACCCGTAAACTATTTTTTTTGATTTTTTGTACATGCGTTTAAATTTCAGTCACACTAACCACACTATCGATATTCAAAGGTCCATAAATATGTGGGAACAACTCATTTAAATCTTCTGCTAATTCAAATAAAACTGGTCTTTGTACTTTAATCTTTTCAATTTTTAATTTCACCAAACCTTTTTGTCCTTGGTAAAATCTTTCTAATACACCTTCAATTTGTCTTTCTATTGAACAATGAATAAATCCATCTTTTTCAAATGTTGCTGGCACATAGCTTTGTTCAGCTTGTGCTTCTTCCCAAGCTTTTAAAGTTGTTATATGATATATAAATTCGCTTTCCATTTTTTTCTTTTTTTTATTTAATAATTCTTGGTACACGTTGGTCTATTAACATTAAATCTGCAATCACCATCGCCGTTACCGCTTCTAATACAACAGGAACTCTTAATGCAATGCATAAATCATGTCTGCCTTTTACCGAAAAATCTTCTTGTTCATTGGTTTCCCAATTTAGTGTGTTTTGTGTTTTTGGTGTAGAGGAGGTTGGTTTAACAGCAATCCTAAAAACCAAGTCATTCCCATTGGTATAACCACCTACTACTCCACCTGCATGATTGGTCTTTGTCTTTCCTGATGCATCCAAAATTGCATCATTATGCTGAACACCATACATATTTGCTGCAGCAAATCCTGTTCCAAATTCAATACCTCTAATTGCAGGAATAGCAAATACTGCATGACTGATTAAAGATTCAACAGAGTTGAAAAAATGTTCTCCTAAACCCACGGGTAAACCTTTAACCACACATTCAACAATACCTCCTACGCTATCTTTTTGATCAATAGCATTCTGTAAACCTTTCTCCAAATCAGTTTCGCCGCCTATACTTAAAATTGTCGATTGAATCTCAATCCCTTTTAATAGTTTTTTGGCAACCACCCCTGCTCCTACTAATCCTGCAGTCAACCTTCCACTAAAATGTCCTCCACCTCTAAAATCTTCAAAGCCGCCAAATTTATGGTGTGCTGTAAAATCTGCATGCCCAGGTCTTGGAACCGCACGTTGTTTTTCATAATCCCCACTTCTGGTATTATTATTTTCAAACAACATCATCAATGGCGCACCTGTGGTCGTATCATTAAAAATACCAGATTTGAAAAAAGGAATATCATCTTCTTGTCTTGGTGTTGTTCCTTTTTGCTTTCCCCCTTTTCTACGCTCCATATCTTCTACAAAATCGGCTTGTTGTAGTGGTAATCCTGCAGGACATCCATCTATCACAATGCCAACGCAATCACCATGCGACTCGCCAAAAATTTGAACTTTAAATAAGGTGCCAAAACTATTCATGAATACTCGATTATAATGTTATAGTGTATACAAGTTAAGCAATTTAAGACAAATCAACTTTTGCTCCTAAATGCTTTAAATGCGCGTAAAAATCGGTGTAAGACTTACATACAGCCTCTGCATCGGTAATGGTAACTGGGCCATTAGCACAAAGTGCAGCAACACCACAAGCCATTGCGATTCGATGATCATGTTGTGAGAATACCTCTGAACCATGAATGCCTGTGCCACCATAAACCAACATGGTATCCTCATTTAAGTCAATTCGAATACCTAATTTAGCAAATTCAGTTTGTAATGTAACTCCTCTATCACTTTCTTTATGTGCTAAACGACTCACCCCTTTTATAGTAGAAACGCCGTTACAAACAGCGGCCAAAGCAACCAACGGAGGAAATAAGTCAGGACAATCCGTCGCGTTAAAATCGAACGGATTTAATTTATTTAATCCATTTTTTGATGGTCCAATAAAAATGGCGTCCTCATTTATTTCGATTGATGCACCTGTTGCTTGTAATGCATGCATCACTGCCTTGTCTGCTTGTGTAGAATTCAATTGTAATCCCTTTACAGTGATCGGTCCCGCAATGGCACCTGCAACTAATAAAAATGCAGCCCCACTCCAATCCCCCTCTACTGTATATTCAATATGTGCTGCTAATGGTGGATGTGCTAAAAATTCAAAACGCTCGTATGCTTGATGTTTTACCTTCCAGCCAAAATCATTTAAAACCGATAAAGTCAAATCTATATAAGGTTTGCTTTTTAAATCTTGTACATGGATTACTGCATCAATTGAACCAGATGCAGCATATGCCATCAATAAACCAGTCAAAAATTGAGAACTCAAAGAGCCGTCAACTGTGATTGTTGCTGGCTTTAAAGGGCCTTTTATTTGTATTGGCAAATACCCCGATTTAGATTGAATCTCAATTCCTAAACTCGGGAAAATTTCATCAAAAAAATGCATCGGTCTTTTTACCAAGCTACCTTGTCCTTGGATGGTAATTGTATGATTACTTAAAGCAGCAATAGGTGTAAACATTCTTATACCTAAACCACTTTCTCCACAATTCATCTCTGGACCAATTGGACGAACACCATTAGATTGAACATGCATTACAGTTGCTTCAACCTTGACTGTTGCACCCAATTTTTGGATCACATCAATCGCAGCTAGGTCATCATTTGAATGACCAGGATTCAAGATTTTAGTTGTGCCCTGATGTAACAATGCAGCAGCACAAGCTCTTTGCATACTGCTTTTGCTTGCTGGCGCAATCTGAACCCCTGTTAATTTATTTGGATGAACTGTAGCAATCATTTTAAGAATACAGTTTAATCAGTTTTTGTAAAGTCTTCATTGGAATAGTTTCATATACACCCTTTCCAATTTTATTTAAAAGCACATATTGCATTCCTGCATTGGCTTTCTTTTTGTCTTTTTGCATGACTTCCATAGCGGCATCCACATCAAAATGCATCGCTGTTGGTAAACCATATTTTTTAAGGGTTTCTACTAAAATTCCTGTACTTGTGAAACCTTGTAATACCTGTGAAATTTTTGCAGCATACACCATACCCACACTAATTGCGTGCCCATGCAATAAAGCATGTTCATTTTCAATGGCATGTCCCAATGTATGTCCAAAGTTCAATAGCTTACGATCTCCTTTTTCAAACTCATCTTTTTGAACCACTTTTACTTTGATCTCCACATTCTTTTGAATTAATGCAGCTAAAGCTTTTTTATTTTTTTGATAGAAGGCTAAATTGTTTTCATTTAATTCCTTCATCATTTTTGCATCTTTGATAGCGGCATGTTTGATGATTTCGGCAAAGCCATTCTCCCATTGGTAGCTTGGCAAAGTCGTCAAGAAACTATGATCGTATACTATAAAAGCAGGTTGACGAATCAAGCCCACCATATTTTTATAAACACCCACATCAATTCCATTTTTACCCCCAATAGAAGCATCCACCATCGCTAATAATGTAGTTGGCACAAAACCAAACTGTACACCGCGCATAAAAATACCAGCCACATAACCAACCATGTCTGTTACTACTCCACCGCCAACTCCAATCAAAAAAGATTGTCTATTAGCACCAAAGTTTAACAAAGCTTCTATGATAAAATCTACCGTTGCTTGTTGCTTATGAATTTCTCCTGCAGGAATCACAATCGTAGGTTTCCCTTTAAATTGTTTTTGATGCAGCGTATACACATTCTCATCTGTGATATAAATGGCATTTGTTTTATCGACCATTTTACTAATCGATGCAATTTTGCCATCTAACACAAACTCAACGGTGCTGTTTGAGAATTTAACTTTCCAATTTTTCATGTAGCTCCATTTATAACAACTAAAATTGCTGGGCGAACCCGGCAATTTTAGCTATTCATAATTTTATTTTGTTGTTGGATACTTTCCATATGAACCGCATCCATATACTTAGTAATAAAGTCGTCACTCAATCCCATCTTATTTCCTTTCACAACCGCTCTTTCTAAAATCTCATTCCATCGATTCGTTTGTAAGATGGTGATGTCATTGTTCTTTTTGTATTCACCAATTTTTTGTGCCACTTTCATACGAGTAGATAATACTTGTAACAACTCATCATCTAACTGATTAATTTGTTGACGTAACTTCTCTAATGCCATATGGAATTCTTCAGAAGCAACATCTTCTTTTCTCCAACGGATTGCTTCCAACATCTCCTTCAATACTTCTGGCGTGATTTGTTGTTTCGCATCACTCCATGCATTGTCTGGATCGATATGTGATTCGATAATTAAACCATCAAAATCTAAGTCAATCGCTTGTTGTGCTACTTCTTGCAAAATATCACGACGACCACAAATATGTGACGGATCATTGATCATTGGTACGTTAGGAAAACGACGTTTCATCTCAATCGCCAAATGCCACATAGGTGCATTACGGAATTCTGTATTACCATATGAACTAAAACCTCTATGGATTAATCCAAGGTCTTCGATCCCCGCTTTCGCAATACGTTCCATACCGCCTACCCATAATTCTAAGTCTGGATTCAATGGGTTCTTAATTAAAACAGGCACTTTAACCCCTCTTAAAGCATCTGCAATTTCTTGCACACTAAAAGGGTTTACAGTGGTTCTTGCACCAATCCATAACACATCCACATCAAAATGTAAAGCATCTTCTACTTGTTTAGCAGTAGCTACCTCTACCGCAATGGGTAAACCGGTTTCCTTTTTTGCTTGTTGCATCCAAGGCAAACCTTTTGTGCCTATTCCTTCGAAACTTCCAGGTCTTGTTCTTGGTTTCCAGATGCCTGCACGCATAATGTCTACTTTGCCAGTAGCAGCCAATCGCTTAGCAGTTTCCATTACTTGATCTTCGGTTTCTGCACTACAAGGACCAGAAATAATCAATGGTGCCTTTTTTAATAAACTTTCCATGTTACCCAATTTTAATATTAGAGATGTTGTTATTTATTATCCTTCGTTTGATCCTCTTTGACCACCGCTATCCGCATCATTCATACGAATTCGACGACCTTTATAGTTTTTGCCATCTAAAGCTGAAATCATTTTTTTAGCAGAACCTGCTTCAATTTCAATCCAGCTATTCATATCTCTCATGTCAATTCTGCCTAAGACATCCTTCTTTAAATCACTCATGTCTAGAATGAATTGCAAGAAACTTGCTTTGTAAAAACCATCTTTTGTACCCAAATTGACGAACAAACGCTTTGCTCCAGCTGCACCTCTTGATTGAGCACGGCCACCGCGATCTCCACGATCACCACCACCAAATTCCTGACGGCCTCTGTCACGATTGCGATCTTGTTGTTGCATTGGTTCTCTACGACCATTCTTTTCTGCAGCTCTTAAATTTAAGTCTGGTGCATTTTCATAATAACTTAAGAAACGGTTGAATTCTAAAGCAGCGACTCTTTTCAAAATCTCTTCTTTAGACATGTCTGCAAATTTCTCTGCCAACATTGGTACATAAGTTTCATAATCGCCATGGCTCACATCTGTAGACATTAATTTATCCATTACATGGAAAAATTGCTTTCTACAAACATCTTTACCACTAGGGATATCTAGTTTATGAAAAGTACTCTTGTTGATATTTTCAATCTGACGTAATCTATATGTCTCTCTTGCATGAACAATAGAAATACAAACACCTTGACTACCAGCACGGCCGGTACGACCACTTCGGTGTGTATACACTTCCACATCATCTGGTAATTCAAAATTGATGACGTGCGTAATGCCTTTTACATCAATACCACGAGCAGCAACGTCAGTTGCGATCAACAATTGTAATGATTTATCTCTAAACTGACCCATTACTCTATCACGTTGTTGTTGTGTTAAGTCGCCATGGATCGCATCAATATCGTATCCTTCTCTTGTTAAACGAGCTGCAACATCTTGTGCATCTGCTTTCGTTCTTGTGAAGATGATACCATATATGCCTGGGTTAAAGTCAATGATTCTTTTTAAAGTCTCATAACGATATTGTGCAGAGGTCACATAATATTGGTGGTCAATGCTCTTATTCGTTGCATTTACTTTACCAATCGTTACTTCTACTGGCTCTTTCATGTAACGCTTACTTACTTTTCGGATTTCAGTTGGCATTGTTGCACTAAATAACCAGATACTTTCTCTGTTAGGTGTATTCTTTAAGATAAACTCAATGTCTTCTTGGAAGCCCATGTTCAACATTTCATCTGCCTCATCTAATACGACATATTCAATTTGCTCTAAATTGATTGCTTTTCTTTCGATCAAATCGATTAAACGACCTGGTGTAGCAACAATAATTTGAACGCCTCTTTTAAGGTCTCTAATTTGCATACTAATGGATGTACCACCATATACAGCTAAAACTTGTAAACCTGGAACGTGCTTTTTGAATAAGTTTAACTCATTCACAATTTGCATACACAATTCTCTTGTAGGACAAACAACCAAAGCTTGAGGATACCTATCAGCAGTTTTAATCAACTGCAACAAAGGCAATCCAAAGGCCGCTGTTTTACCAGTACCTGTTTGTGCTAATCCAATAAAATCTTTTGTACCACTAATCAATACTGGAATGGCGCGCTCTTGAATCTCTGTTGCGTGCGTATAACCTAATTCTGTAACTGATTTCACCAACTGATCATTGATTCCAATTTCAGCAAAAGTTTTTTTAGTCTTTACTGCTTCAATCAATTCATTCGTTGTATTCATCTCTTCTGTTTTCTTCATTTTTAATTTTTTATTTTCTTTGAATAAGAATTTTATTTTAAAATTCTTTTAATACCATTGGCATTCTCAATCAAATCGGACAAGTATTCAAAATTTTCTTTTTCAAGACATGATTTAAACTTTCTTAATTGACTAATATGCTCATTTAGCACATCCAACACATTTTCCTTATTCTGCATGAAGATGGGAACCCACATTGCCGCATTGGACTTTGCCAAACGCACTGTGCTTTCAAAACCACCACTCGCTAATTCAAAAATAGCATCAGACTCTTTCTCCTTCTCTAACACGGTATTTGCCAATGCAAAAGAAGTGATATGCGATATATGGCTTACATAAGCCACATGAATGTCGTGCTTCATTGCATTCATGTATAATATATGCATCCCTAATTGCTCAAACACTTGCTCTACTAATTTCAAAGCATCTTCATCAATTTGCTCTTTATTGCAAATGACAGTCGCTTTTTCTTTAAAGGCATCTTTTTGAGCCGCTTCTGGACCACTAAACTCAGTTCCCCACATTGGGTGGGTTGGAACGAATCTTCCTTTATTGGAATGCGCGTTCGCGATTTGTACAATACTTTCCTTAGTAGACCCTACATCAAATACAACCTGCTTGTCAATTCGATCTAAAATAGTTGGCAGCAATTTTTCTGCAATATTCACCGGCGTCGCAATAGCAATTAGGTCGGAGGATGCAATGGCTTCTTCCAAAGACATTATTTCATCGACGATTCCTAATTTCAATGCTTGTTCTTGGTGCAAAGGATTATTGTCTACTCCAATCACATGATCCACAAAGCCTTTTTGCTTTAGGGTCATGGCCATAGAGCCACCAATTAATCCAATACCAATCACTGTTAAACGCATGCTTCAATTCTTTTAATTGCTTCACTAAATTTTTCTAATGACCCACACAAACTAACACGGATATAATCGTTACCCGCAGAACCAAAGATTCCACCTGGTGTGATAAAAACATTTGCTTCGTAAAGCACTTTATCACTCAACGCATAACCGTCTTTGAATGTGGCTGGAATTTTTGCCCAAACAAACATTCCAACTTGTTGTTTCGAATAAGCACATTTTAAAACATCTAATAATTCGAATACTTTTTCGCGACGTGCTGTATAAATTTTATTCACGGATTCATACCAACTTTCATCTAGACTTAATGCTTTTGAAGCAGCTAGCTGGACCGGTAAAAACATACCGCTATCCATATTGGATTTAAACCTAAGTATTTCATTGATTCTGTCTTCGGCAGCAATTAACATGCCGACTCTCCACCCTGCCATGTTTTGGCTTTTACTCAGAGAGTTCAATTCGATCACCACCTCTTTTGCACCTTCAATAGACAATAAACTTTCGGGTTGATTGTTTAAGATAAATGCATAAGGATTGTCATGACAAATCAATATTTGATGCTTCTTCCCAAAGGCAACCAATTGCTCAAAAAGGGCTTTGGTTGGACTTTGTCCTGTTGGCATATGTGGATAGTTCACCCACATCAACTTGACCTTTGATAAATCTGATTTTTCTAAATTTTCAAAGTCAGGCGCCCAACTGTTTTCGGCAGTTAGCTCATAATAAAGCGGAGTGCCACCCGCTAATTTAACTGCACTTGTATAAGTAGGATAACCAGGATTAGGGATTAACACCTGATCTCCTTCATTTAAATAGGTCATGCATATGTGCATGATGCCTTCTTTACTTCCTAATAGGGGTAATATTTCTGTAGCAGGATTAATGCCTTCTACTTTGAAATATTTTTGATACCATGCGGCGATCGCTTCTCTTAAAACCGGAGCGCCTTTGTAAGATTGATAAGCATGTTGATTATCCTTGCTTGCTTCTTCTTGTAATGTTTTAACAACATCTGGATGCGGCGGCAAGTCAGGACTACCAATACCTAAATTGATAATTTGCTTGCCCGCTTTATTGAGTTCATCAATTTCGCGCAATTTGGATGAAAAATAATATTCTCCTATCCCTTCCAATCTTTTTGCTACCGTCCAATTCATGTTTAACCTTTTACAACTTTACCTTTTTTATACAAACCGAAAACTTTGAAACTATTAGTCATCAATTTTAAATCCACCAATAATTTGTCCAATTGTTTTCTATGATCAAACTCAATGTCTGCATAAAAACCATATTTAAAAGTACTACCCGGTATAGGCATACTTTGTAACTTACTAAGGTTTGCACCACCCTGCGCTATCTTAGCCAAAACTTTGGATAAAATACCTTTTGAGTGGTCTGTTTGAAAATAGATAGACGCTTTGTCTGCATCCGCAATATCTATTTTTTGTTTTGCTGGTACCATGATTAAAAAACGTGTGATATTGTTTTTTAAAGTATGGATATCCGGCGTAATCATATCTAAATCGTATAATTGTGCTGCAAGCTTACTAGCAATTGCTGCAATATGTTTACTCTTATGTTGTCGAACATGCTTTGCACTTAAAGCAGTGTCCTCTGATTCTACTAATTTCCAATGTTGCTTTTCCAAATAATCCAAACATTGAAGAATGGCCATCGGATGACTATGTACTTCCTTAATGTCTTCCAATTTTACACCTGGATAAACCAACAAGTTTTGACTTATCGACAAATACACTTCTCCAATGACTTGTAATTTGCTTTTTTGCAACAAATTATAATTAGGAAGAATGCTTCCTGCGATAGAATTCTCAATAGCCATTACTGCGCCATCGGATCGTTTCGCATCTTCACCAATTCGAACTACGTCTCTAAAAGTAGCACAGGTAATTACGTCAACGTCTTTCCCAAAAAACTGCCTTGCAGCTACTTGGTGAAAACTGCCTTCGTATCCTTGTATTGTTACTTTTTTATTCATCGTTCAAACTGTACTTCTCTCTTGTTTCAAATGGGGTTAAAAAAAATCCCGGCTGTTTGAGCCGGGATTGTATATTTAGTTATTTCGTTTAAGCTTTTACAAATACTACCCGGCTACTTTGGTTAAAGTAGAAATAAAAGAAAAAGTAAAACCAGTTGCTATTTGCTTTCATCGTGATACAAAGATAGGCTAAAACACCCTAAAATAGGCTAAAAGCATAAAGTTTTTTACATTTTACTAACAACTATTCGTAAGAAAATGGCGAAAGGGGTAAAAATAAAAAAAAGGCACCATGTAGAAACATAGTGCCTTAACGATTGCTTGCCAAATGAAATCTTTATGAATACTGTTGCTTGGCAAAGTTCCGCCTAAGCGGTGCAACAGCTCAATATGGTTCGTCTACTACTTAGTAGCAGCAGAATCAGTAGCAGTTGAGTCAGTTGCAACAGCAGCAGAATCAACAGCAACAGCAGCTGTATCAACAGTAGCAGTTGTAGAATCAGTTGTAGCTTCAGTAGAAGCACCACCACATGCAGTTAAAGCAGCGATAGCGAAGATTGCGAATACTTTTTTCATTTGAATGAGTTTTAATTGTTTAAATTATACTCTTAATACCCAATCAGATAAAAGGTAACCTCGCTTTTGGAAAAAATTTAAAAAGAGGTCATTATTAATCTAGTTGGGTTACTTTTGTACCCTAATCGTATTAATATCTTGAAAGCTGAATTGACCGAACAAGCCCTCTTAAAGGGGTTAGCACAAAATGACTCGAAGGCGGTGGAAACCCTCTATAAAAGTCATTTTGGTATGATTCAGCACTTTGTTACCAATAACAATGGCTCTTTTGATGATGCTAGGGATATATTCCAGGAGGCAATGATTACTTTGTACGAAAAGGTACAATTAGACAATTTTGCCTTAACCTGTCAAATAAAAACCTATTTATTCTCTATCTGTAAAAACCTTTGGTTAAAAAGGTTGCAACAGATGGGAAAATATAGTGCCCCACTCAGCGCTCAAGAGGAAACAGTCTCTGTTGAAGATGACTTGGATCAGTTTGAGAAAAAAGATGCCGCTTTTGCAATTATGGACCGAGCACTCAATAGTCTTGGTGAGCCATGTAAAAGTTTGTTAGAAGGTTACTATTTGAACAAGAAAGGAATGCAGGAACTAGCAAGTCAGTTTGGGTACACCAATGCGGACAATGCAAAGAACCAGAAATATAAATGTTTAATGCGCTTGAAGAAACTCTTTTTTGCGCAATATAATATAGGAGAATAAACCATGGATGATATTCAATTACAGGAAGCGATCGAACGATATTTGACAGGCGAAATGTCTGTTGAAGAACGTACTCAATTTGAGTCGATCCGTAAAACTACGCCTGAGATTGACCAGATGGTGGTTGAGCATGACATGTTCTTAAGAGAAATGGAAGTATACGCTAGCCGTAAAAATTTCTCAAAACTAAGTAACCAGGTATTCAATCAATTATTAGATGCCGGTACTTGGGCGCCGGTAGAAGAACAATCCACTTCATTTAAAGTAATCCAGCTTTGGAGCAAGTATAAAAAAGTGACTGCTATCGCAGCTTCAGTGGGTGGATTCATTGCCTTGTTTACATCTGCAATGATGCTTATCTTATTCCCAAATATTAATGGCAATCAAATATTAGAATTAAGTAAGGCCGTTGAAAAAATTGAAAGAAATCAAAAAGTCCAAGGTCATCTTATTAATGAGGTGAAGACGAAAGTGCCTGAAAATGCGAAATTAATTAGTGGCGGTTCTGGCTTCTTAATTGATACAAAAGGTTTTGTAATTACTAATGCCCATGTTTTAAAAGGTGAAGGTGCTATTGTTGTAAACAGCCTTGGTCAAGAATTTAAAGCAACGATTGTATATAGTGATAAGAATTCAGATTTAGCCCTATTGAAAATAGAAGACACGGATTACAAACAAACCAAAGCATTGCCTTTTACAATTCGTAAAAAAGCAAGTGAACTTGGAGAAGATATTTTTACTTTAGGCTTCCCTAGGAATGACAATGATATTGTATATGGCCGAGGTTACTTAAGTGCTCAAACTGGTTTTAATGGAGATAGTAATACTTATCAAATTCAGATTAGCGCTAACCCTGGTTATTCAGGCGCTCCTGTATTCAATGATAAGAACGAATTAGTGGGCATCATGAGTAGTAGACAAAAGCAAGCAGAAGGTGTTGCATTTGCGATTAAATCAGATAAACTTTTTGATCTAGTAAAAACATTAGAGTCAAATGAATTAACAAAGGACTTAAATGTTAAGCTAAATAAGCAAAAAGTAAAAGGTTCTAAAGACCGCAAAACGCAAATTAATAATTTCAAGAATTATATCTATAGCGTTCGAGCTTTTGACTAGTCCGTTAATTAATTACTCCAAAGATTCGTAGGATATACTTTTGCTTCGATCAAAGCATCAATACTCGCTTTCACACCTGGCGCATCTTCTTTGTAAGTCACTCCAAACCATTTTGCATTTGTAGGAATCACTTTAACAGCACCCAAATTCAATTCCTTGAACCTGCCTGCAACAAATGGAATATAAAATTCAGACTTTAATTCCTGACCTTCTTTTGCTAAAAATATCTTGAACTCAGCTTCACATAAATCAATAAAACCTGGGGCAAAGCACATAAAATTCATACTTACTCTTGTGTCATCATCCAAAGCTGTTTCAACACCTTCTTCTTCAAATACAATACCAGCGCCTTCTTTTCTATAAATCTTTGTACGCTCCTTTATTGAAGTCAAATAACCAGCATCATCTAAACTACAAACACCTCTACTCACGGTTCCGTTTTCACTCAATGTATTTGCAAGTTCGTAACCAAGAATACAATATTCTTTTTCAGAACAAGTAGTGGTTAAAAATGTGTAGGCTTCTTCAAATGCAGCTTGCCCATAATAATCATCTGCATTGATTACCGCAAATGGTTCATTCACCACACCTTTTGTACATAATAAAGCGTGTGCTGTTCCCCAAGGTTTTGTTCTTTCTTGAGGAATTGAAAATCCTTCAGTATACTTATCTAAAGACTGAAACACATAAGCAGTTTCAATCTTGCCATTTAATTTAGGTTCAATGACAGCTTTGAATGCTGCAGCAAAATCTTCACGTATAATAAAAACCACTTTGCCAAATCCTGCTCTAATGGCATCGTATATAGAATACTCCATGATTGTTTCACCACTTGGGCCAAATCCTTCGGTTTGCTTCATACTACCATATCTACTTGCCATCCCTGCTGCTAAAATCACTAATGTCGGTGCGCTCATTTTTCCTTTTTTTAATTGTAATTTCACGATCCATTACAGGTGTCAAAATTAGTTGATTTATCTTAAATATAAAATTTTGCATATAAAACCATACAAGCAAGCTATCCCCTCTTTTAGTGCGCAACATACAGTTGACATTTTAAGATTAGATATCATGCACCCTGTAGTAAGTGGTAATAAGTTTTTTAAACTTAGGTTTTATATAGATGCAGCGAGGGCAGATGGCGCATCCACCGTGGCAAGTTTTGGCGGCCCTTATTCCAACCATATCGTCGCACTTGCTTATACTGCAAAAGAAGCTGGTTTAAATAGCATCGGTTACATAAGGTCAAACGACAACGAACCCCTAACGGAAAGTTTGGCTGAAGCCAAAGCCTATGGGATGGAATTAATCTTTATTGGTAGAAGCGAATTTCAAACTAAGAAAGAATCAATTTTAAATGATCGCTTTAACACCCCTTCTATTTATTTTATTGACGAAGGCGGTTATGGGCCTATTGGCGCAAAAGGTGCTGCAACTATTTTAACAGATCATGCAACCGAACAATACGATTATATTATTGCGGCAGTTGGAACTGGAACAATGCTCGCAGGGTGTATTCATGCAGCATTACCTCATCAAAATGTGATTGGCATTCCTGTTTTAAAAAACGAGGGGACTATCAATGCCGAAATTAATGCCCTTCTATTTGATTCAAATAAACCCTATACTTTATTACACCAGTTTCATCAAGGAGGTTATGCTAAGACCAATCCTACTATGATTGAATTCATGAATGCATTATGGGAAAAAGAAAAGATACCAACAGATATTGTTTATACAGGTAAACTACTCTTTGCCGTGGATAAACTAATCAAAGAAAACTATTTTGAAAATGGCAGATCCATTTTAGTCATACATAGCGGAGGATTACAAGGGAATCGATCTTTGCCTTCAGGTACTTTGAAATTTTAAAGCCTCCATTAAAATTCAAGTTTGACTAAAAAAACAGATTCCGTTAAATCAATTCGCAATCAAATATGGCCTCAAAATGATGTTTGATTTTTTGCTTCACTTCATCGTAATCCACTTTTCTGCCTAATTCTTTTTCAAGAGATGTCACAGTCTTTCCTTGTATACCACAAGGAACGATAAATTCAAAATGAGACAAGTCAGTATTGACATTTAATGCAAAACCATGCATCGTAATCCATCGACTACACTTGATCCCCATGGCGCATATTTTTCTAGCAACAAAAGGATCATGCGGATCTAACCAAACCCCTGTTTCTCCGGCACTTCTTTCGCCCTTTAATCCATATTCTGACAACACTTGGATAATTACTTCCTCTAAACTTCTTAAGTACCAACCTAAATCTGGCTTGAATTTATCTAAATCAATAATTGGATAACCCACCACTTGTTGTAACCCATGGTAAGTAATATCACCTCCTCTATTAATGTGGAAATACTCGATTCCTAATACTTTTAATTGCTCATCAGAAACCAACACATTGGCTCTATTCCCGTTTTTACCCAGTGTAAAAACTGGCGGATGTTCCACTAAAATCAAACGATGTTGGGTTGCTGCATCACTGGCTTCTTTACCTTCTGTTCTCGCCTGGGCCTTTAATTCAACACTTTGCTTTAATAGCTGTTCTTGGTAATCCCAAGTTGGCTGATAAGCTTTTATCCCTAAATCTTCGAAAATCACTTGTTGACGCATGGAACAAAGTTACAAACTAAGCAGCAATAACTTACTTTTGCAACATGTCAACAGAAGAGAAAGCGAAGCATCAGCATACAAATCCAGATTCATTACTGGATAGTACACAAAATGAGGAGCTGCAAATTGAGAATGAAGATGTATATGAAAAGCTCACCTTTATCGTAGATAAGGGTCAAGAACCTATGCGTATCGATAAATGGGTTCAAATGAGGATTGAAGGGCTTACTAGAAGCAAATTACAAAATGGTATTGAAGGCGGATTTTTAACCGTGAATGGGAAAGTTGTTAAAAGCAATTATCGTACTCGTCCTGGTGACGAAGTGGTTTATATGAGCTACGTCAATCCCGACTACACGGAATTGAAGCCCGAGGAGATGAATTTAGATATTGTCTATGAAGATGATGCATTAATGGTGATCAACAAGCCATCCAATATGGTCGTACATCCTGGTATTGGTAATTATACGGGCACGCTTTTGAATGGCGTAGCATTTCATTTATTGAAACAGAATCCGAATTTAAACGAAGAAATCTTACCGAGATTTGGCTTGGTGCATCGTATAGATAAAAATACAACGGGCTTAATTGTTCTTGCTAAAACGCCTGAAGCAGCAAGTCATTTAGCAAAACAATTTTTCAACCACACCGTTGAACGTAAATATGTGGCATTGGTATGGGGCAATATGGAGGAAGATGAGGGCACAGTAAATGCGCATATTGCACGACATAAAACTTTCCGTAAAATGTTTGATGCTTATCCAGAAGGAGAAGTTGGCAAACATGCGATCACACACTATAAAGTGATTGAGCGATATAATTACACGACCCTTGTATCTTGCGTGTTAGAGACAGGCAGAACACATCAGATTCGTGTTCACATGAAACATATAGGACACACTTTATTCAATGACCAAGAATATGGTGGTGATAGAATTTTAAAGGGGACAATTTATACCAAGTACAAGCAATTCGTTGACAACTGTTTTGATGCATGCCCTAGATGTGCTTTACACGCTGCAACACTTGGCTTTGTGCATCCAACCACAGAGGAAATGATGCGATTTGATAGTCCACTACCCTCTGATATGGAAGCAGCGATTACAAAATGGAAAAACTATAAAGCAGCAGCACATACATAGTCCATTTCAAATGAGCGATAAGAATGAACGAATCATTAAAATATCGACCTAAAAAAAGCCGCCTCAAAATTGAGGCGGCTTTTTAAATTCAAGTATTTTTCAAGCTTGTTTAGCTTGTTTATTTTTTATTCTGACTTGCAGCCATTGGAGACAATCCAATTGATTGACCTCTAGCAAAACCTTTAGACTTGAATAAAGCAAACTTACTTGGAGCAGCTACATTTGGCCACTTGTTATTGCTTTCGTCAATATCAGCAGTTTCACGCATTGGGTCTAATTGAATAGAAACTGCTTTCTTATTTGTCAAGAATACCTTTGTTACTTTATTTTCGTTCTTTCTCCAGATTTGAGCTGGTAAACGTTGTGTTTCTTTTGTGCCATCTTCGAATGTGAATTCTAAAATGATTGGCATAACTAAACCACCTTTATTCAAGAAGCTCACTTCATACAAATTTGCATTTGCATATTTTGCTTTCTCTGCATCTGTTAATGTTTCTGGAGCAGGCATTGCCATTGCTGGTTGCTTTGTTGCAGTATCGTAAGGCTCTAAACCTCTATCGTATCTCCAATAGAAATCTCTTAAAGTAGTATCTACATCTGTCAAGAATACAATTGACTTATCGTTTCTATTTCTGATTTTAGAAATGTCCTCGAAGCTATTCACTTCTGGTTTTGCCAATCCTCTTGCTGGCATTGTTCTTGCAGATGGAGCTGCAGCAGTTCCATCATATACAGCATGCTTTACTGTGTCAATAGCAATATCCACTGGGTCGATACTATAGAACCAACCTCTCCAGAACCAATCTAGATCTTCTGCACTTGCATCTTCAATTGTTCTAAATAAATCTGCAGGTGTTGGGTGTTTAAATGCCCATCTTCTTGCGTATTCTTTAAATGAATAATCAAATAATTCACGACCCATAATCGTTTCACGCAAAATATTTAATCCAGTTGCTGGCTTCGCATAGGCGTTTGGTCCAAACTGAATGATATTCTCACTATTCGTCATAATTGGCTCTAATTGATCTTTTGGCAATTTCATATAATCAGCAATTGCAAAAGCAGGTCCACGACGACTTGGGAATTTGTTGTCATATAATTCTTCAGTCAAGTATTCAACATACGTATTTAAACCTTCATCCATCCAAGACCATTGACGCTCATCGCTGTTCACAATCATTGGGAAGAAGTTATGACCTACTTCATGGATGATTACGCCCAACATGCCATTCTTAGTTGCTTCTGTATAGGTGCCGTCTTTTTCTGTACGACCGTAGTTGAAACAGATCATTGGATATTCCATACCATTTGATGCCTCAATACTTTGAGCAACTGGGTATGGATAAGGGATAGTGAATTTAGAATAAGTCTTAATCGTATGCGCTACTGCCTTAGAAGAAAAAGGACGGTATAAACCGTAAGCTTCTTTTCCATATGCACTCATACACATTACTTTCTTACCTTCTACATTAGCAGCCAAGGCATCCCAAATGAATTTACGACTTGAGCCAAATGCAAAATCTCGCACGTTTTCTGCATTGAATACCCAAGTTTTTTGAGTTGTTGCTTTTGTTTTTTCTGCTTGCTTTGCTTCTGCCAAAGTCACCACTTCAACTGGCTCAGTAGAAGTTTGTGCTTTATTCCATCTAGCCAATTGAGCTGGGCTCAATACATTAGCATAGTTTTGACAAGCACCAGTTGCCATTACAACGTGGTCACTAGGAACCGTGATAGCTACTTTGTAATTTCCAAAAGTTAAAGCAAACTCTCCTCTACCAGTAAACTGGTGGTGTTGCCATCCTTGGAAATCTGAATACACAGCTAAACGAGGATACCATTGTGCCATCGTGAACAAGTGATTACCGTCTTCAGGGAAAAATTCATAACCACCCCTTCCACCAACTGTCATTCTATCTGTGATCTTGTAATTCCAATCTACTTTGAAGGCAAATTTTTGACCTGGCTTCAATGCAGTAGGTAATTCAATACGCATCATCGTCTTGTTAACTGTGTACTTTAATTTAGCGCCTAATAGATCGGTGATTTTTAAAATATTTACCCCTAAGCCATTGTCCTTTTTTTCTTCTTCTAATTTATCGATCATCGCAGGACTCATTGCTCTTCCCATTGAACTTCCATCAGGGTATCCAGCATTTTTAGTTGTGCTATGCTCGTTTTCATCTAATTGCAACCAGATATAAGTTAGTACATCAGGAGAATTGTTGAAGTAAGTAATCGTCTCTGCACCATGTAACATTAAATTCTTCTCGTCCAATGTTGCTTTGATATCATAGTCAGCTCTTTGTTGCCAATACTTTGGACCTGGAGCACCACTTGCCGTTCTATATTCATTCGGCGTTGGTAAGATTGTACCCAATTGTTCGAACTTGTTACCATGATTTGAACCTGGATTGTTGCGGATATCTTGTGCCATCACTGTCAAAGCAGTTAAACACATGATTCCAAAAGACAATAATTTCTTCATTGCTGTTTCGTTTTCGATTTTTAAAGTGATCCTATTCGTTCTAAGATCATACGTAAAGATAAGGATATCGCAAGGATTGACCCATACCGCACATACAATTTTCTAGGTATTTTCAACCCTGTTATAAGGGCATAAGACAAGGCCAAAATCACCCCTACGATCAATATTTGCCCAATTTCAAGCCCAATATTAAAAGAAAAGAGCGGACCAAGCAAAGAGGCTTCTTTTCCTAATAAGCTCTTTAAGTAATTACTAAAGCCTAAACCATGAATCAACCCAAAAAAAAGAGCCAAGAAATAATGTGTTAGGTTTTGCTGTTTAAATTCAAAATCCTTGACCCAGAAATTGGATAAAGCAGTAATCAGGATGGTTACTGGGATCATTAATTCTATCCAATTCACTGAAATATCAATAATTGACAAGGTACTTAATGCCAATGTCAATGAATGGCCAATGGTAAATGACGTGACCAATACTAGTATTTTTTTCCAGTCCGACCATACATACCTAAGGGTCAATGCCAACACAAATAAGATATGATCTACCCCATCCAGATCAATAATATGTTTAAATCCTAGTCTTCCGTACATTAGTAGTTCGTCCATAAATGAATTTTTCTGGTGTTAAATTAATGAAGACCTTTGTATCCACAAAATAAACTACTATGGCTTGGATTGGTTTAAAACATTGGATGCTTTGGTTCATGACTTCTTTCCACCCTTTCTACATATCTGTAATCGAAGTAGAACATAATGCAAAAGAGGCTGCTATTGAAATTAGCGCGCGTACCTATACAGATGATTTAGAGAAAATGATTCAAAAAGAATTCAATGTAAAATTAGATCTCAGCAACCCAAGTCAAAAAGATATCGCGAACAAGTATATCAATCAATACTTACAAAAGAAATTGGTTTTAAGTTCAAATGGTGTGAAACATAAAATGGAATTTGTTGGCTTTGAAATTCAAAAAGAAAGCACATGGAGTTATTTTGAAATCAAAGAGGTTAAACAGCTAAAACAATTGAATGTCTTTTGTGAAATATTATTTGGAATAGATCCTAATCAAATCAATATATTTCATGTGACATCTGGGGGGCAAAGAAAAAGTTTCGAATTGGCTTCGCCTAAAAATGCTACACAGTTTAATTTTTAGTACTGGCTACTTCAATAATTTTAAAGGGTATTTTTAAGCTACTATTTTCAACTGTTTAAAAGTCCCCTTATTTCTTTAATTCCATTAGAACAAATGGCGTTAACTCCGCTGCTCTAGTTGCAGGATTTAAAAATTGCAGGGTCAATAAAGTCACGTGAAATCGATTCCCTTTGTACAAGATTTTAGAATTTGGGAAGTCTGCCATAACTTGTTTTGCTGGCAATGAATCCACCACTATCCATTGCCCCTCTTTTAATAAGCTACTGTCCTTGATTACTGGAAAAATGTGTTGACCGTAATAATGAAAAGCATAGCTATTAGGTATCTTATAAGTAGCCACTTTTTTTATATCCAAATTTTGTGTACTTGCTTCTTTTGCTAATTGATTCCCCCACTGAAATTTCAATAAATTAGGATAAAAGAAACTATTCATGATTAGGTTCAAGCCAATCATTAATACAAGACTCATTGTTACCCATTTTTGCACAAGTCCCTTTTTGCTTCTAAACAAATTAAGCATGTAAATAAAAGTGCCAAATAGGATGAAAACACTCCACCAACCCATTTTTCCAAAAGGGATATTGATAATCAACCCCATTGCTACTAGTAAAATAAAAAATATAAAGAGATGAAAACGGTAAAGCCATTTTACTGCTTTACTTAAACGATCTGACTTTTCAAGTAATGGTGCTAAATGCGCAGCAACAAGAGTCGCAGCCAATGGGAAAACAACAAATATATAATGCGGCAATTGTGCCTGGCTTCTTGAAAGTACTAAGTAGGTTAATAAGAATCCAAAAAAACTAATGCGCTCTGCACCTACTTTAAATAATCCTTCCTTAACAATGGTGAAAGCTTTTGCAACAAAAGCCCATAGGAAAATAAAGATCCAAGGTAAAAAGCTCCAAAACATGTTCTCCAACAAAAAAGTCGGATAACTCATTTCACGATAATAGTTTTCTCCTGTATACCTGCCAAAACTTTGAGTCCAATAATAAAATCTTAACCCAGATTTTATAGGAATATTGTTGATTAATTTGCCTGGTTGCAAATCATACTGTTGGTATAGCCCCCAACTCATTGGTATTAATAAAACTGCTATGACAAGAATGCCAAGCAAGTAAATTGGCTTAAAGAAATAGGTCCATTTTTTTTCAAAAAACCATTGAGGAGCAAAAGCCAAAACCGGCACAACCAAAGCAATTGGTCCTTTTGTCATCATACCACCAGCAATAGCAACCATGGCCCAAATAAAGTCCGTCCATTTATTAGAGTCGGCCCATTTAGCAATCAACCAAATACTTAAAGCCACCCATCCCATCAACATAGTATCGGTTCTTACATCATGGGAGATTAGGAAAAAGGCCTGACAACTTGCCAAGATCAACACAGCTAAATAAGCAATTGTTTGGTTGTATTTTAATTTAGCAAATTGAAATGTAGCAAACAAAGCGACCCCTAAAAATAACAAAGAAGGAATACGATAAGCCCAATCATAGATGCCGAATAGCTTCATTGACAAAGCAGACAACCAAAACAACATTGGAGGCTTATCTAAATAATCTTTACCTAAATCATATATCTGTAAAAAAGAATTTCTTTCCAACATCTCCCTACTGATAGACGCATATTGCGCAGCATCAATATCCATTAAAGGAATACTATAAGCGCCAATGATATGGACCCCTAAAATTGCAGAGAGGAATATCCAGAAAGTATTTTTATTCATTAGGTCTTATTTGTAGTCAAGTGATTTTTTAAAATTGTTGCGGCTTAATTTTTGAATTCAATAGGACCAGCCCATTTTAAATAAAGCTTAGCCATTAAATATCCTGTAACCAATCCAATAATGGTACCGCCAATAATATCCAATGGATAATGCACCCCAACATATACTTGTGCAAATGCGATGATACCCGCCCAGACAAAAAAGTATTTAGTAAATCTTTGCTTTGCAATGCCCCAGGAAATAAAAATGAACATGGCTAGCCCAAAATGATTGGCTGCATGTGAAGAGGTGAAACTAAATCCACCAGAACAATGCTCTAATAATAACCTTGTTTTACCAAATAATGCAGGATCGTTGCATGGTCTTAAACGATGAAATAGAGGTTTGAAAATACTACTACTCACTTGATCGGTAAGGGTCACATTTAGTAGGGCAAACAAAAGCCATTTCCAAGTTTTCCATCCAATTTGATACCCCATCCACCCTAACAATACAAGGTACAATGGAATCCAATTATTTGAATGTCTTGTCCAAGGAAGGATTGTATCCAATAAAGGATGATGCCATACCCCATTGATTTGGTGAAACAAGGATTGATCGATGTCCTTAATTTGTTGAAAAATACTTAGCCCCATGCGGTAAAGATACAAGGAAGTGGAAAAAATTAAAGTAAATTTGCATTCAGATTTATTTTAATATTTAGCTATGTCATTAATTAAGAGTATTTCGGGTTTTAGAGGCACTATTGGTGGTCGTCCAAATGACAACCTAACCCCAATAGATATTGTAAAATTTGCTTCTGCATATGGTACCTGGTTAATCAGGAAATCAGCAGGCAAGAAAAAAGTGATTGTAGGTCGTGATGGAAGAATGAGCGGCTTAATGGTAGAAGCTTTGGTAGAACAAAGTTTATTAGCCCTAGGTATTGATGTGGTGCATTTAGGTTTAAGTACAACGCCAACCGTAGAAATGGCTGTTGTATTTGAAGGAGCAGATGGTGGTATCATTTTAACAGCTAGCCACAACCCTAAAGAATGGAATGCACTAAAATTATTAAATGAGAAAGGAGAATTTGTAAGTGGCGAAGAAGGAAAGACAATACTTGCATTAGCAGAACAAGAAGATTTTATTTATGCTCCAGTAGATGCAATGGGTGAATTAATTGGCGATGACAAAAGTTTATCAAAACATATTCAAGCAATCTTAGATCACCCATTAGTTGATATCTATGCTATAAAAAAAGCAAAGTTCAAAATTGTACTAGATGCAATTAATAGTTCGGGCGCATTTACTGTACCTGCATTGCTAAAAGCGATTGGTGTAGAAGATATTGTTGTTTTAAATGCAGAGATGACAGGCGATTTTGCACATAATCCTGAACCATTAAAAGAACATTTAACCGAACTCTGCGATACAGTTGTGAAAGAGAAAGCGCATTTAGGTATTGCTGTGGATCCTGACGTAGATCGTTTATGTTTTGTGAGCGAAGATGGTCAATTATTTGGGGAAGAATATACCTTGGTTGCCGTTGCAGATTACATTTTACAATATTCTAAAGGGGCTACAGTTAGCAACTTATCTTCGACTCGTGCACTTAGAGATGTGACAGAAAAATATGGCTGCACTTATTATGCTAGTGCTGTAGGTGAAGTAAATGTCGTAACGAAAATGAAAGCCGAAAAAGCAGTCATTGGTGGAGAGGGAAATGGCGGCATCATTGTTCCTGATTTACATTATGGCAGAGACGCCTTAATTGGTATCGCATTGTTCTTATCCCATCTTGCAAAAGCAGAAACAACCTGTTCTAATTTAAGAGCAAGCTACCCTGCTTATTTTATGAGTAAGAAAAAGATGGATTTGAACGCAAATCTTTCTTTGTCGACAATATTTGATCAATTGAAAAAGGAATTTGCAAGCTACCCGATGAATGATGTGGATGGCCTAAAAATTGATTTTGAAAATGAATGGGTTCATTTACGTTCTAGTAATACTGAACCTATCATGCGCATTTATACTGAAGCGAAATCACAAGATGCAGCAGATCAATTAGCTGATAAAATAATTGAGCTAATTCTTAAAATTCAGTAAATTAGCAAACATGCAAAGAATCTATTTTGACAATGCGGCTACTACCGCGCTTGCTCCAGAAGTGCTTGAAGCCATGATGCCTTATTTGACAGAAAAATTCGGCAACCCATCTTCTATCTACAGCTATGGCAGAGAAACAAGATTAGCTATTGAACAAGCAAGAAAATCTGTTGCAAAAAATTTAGGCGCTAAACCTGCAGAGATATTTTTCACTAGCGGTGGTACTGAAAGTAGTAATACCATCTTAAATGCTGCGATTAACGATTTAGGATGTAAACATATCATTAGCTCACCCATTGAGCATCATGCTACTTTACATACTGTAACGCATTTAGCTAAACATCATAATATTCAATTAAGTTTTGTTCAGATATTACCTAATGGTCATATTGATATGGCGCATTTGGCCACTTTATTAGCAAATAGTACCGAAAAGGCGATTGTTTCTATCATGCATGCGAATAACGAAATTGGCAATATGATTGATATGGAAGCTGTGGGCAATTTATGCCGTCAACATAATGCTTATTTTCATAGTGATACGGTACAGACAGTGGGTCATTTCCCTTTTGAATTAAGCAAACTTCCTGTAGATTTTATTACAGGCGCAGGACATAAATTTCATGGACCTAAAGGCGTAGGTATTCTATACATCAATGAAAATGTAAAGATCAGCCCATTGGTTCATGGCGGTTCGCAAGAAAGAAACATGCGCGCAGGCACGGAGAATCTTTATGGAATTGTTGGATTTGCAAAAGCGCTTGAAATAGCTACAGAAAAACACCAAGAAGACAGTAACTATATTCAGTCCTTAAAAAAGTATTTGCACGACCAGCTGGTTGAAAAAGTGCCAGGTGTAAGTTTTAATGGCGACCCTTTCGGGAACAGTTTATACACTTTATTAAGTGTGAACTTCCCAAAGAACGAAAAGACAGAAATGATTTTATTCAATCTGGATATGCACCATATTTGCGCTAGTGGCGGTAGCGCTTGTTCAAGTGGGGCTCAACAAGGTTCACATGTAATTAATGCTTTGAATAAAGGCAGCGAGATTGTAACAATCCGTTTTTCTTTCTCTAAACAAAATACAAAGGAAGAGATAGACCAAGTAATTGCAGCTTTACTAACAATGATACATTAAAAAGGCGCTTCAAATGAAGCGCCTTTCTTTTATAGCTAGTTTATTTGTTAACTAAGGTTGAGTAACAGGTGTTCCTTTTTCTAAATTTTGAATCACACTGATCAACTGATAACAGGTAAGAATATCTTGAATAAACGCCCCTTGTTTATTGTTAAATTCTGTAGGCTTATTCTGGTAAGCGTTTTCTGCATTTTGCATAAATTGCTCCTCTGACATTGGACTACCTAAAGACTTATAATAAGCCAATTGCTGTGTCAAATCCTTTACAATTGAAGCGCCTACTCTTTTAGCTAGTTCTTTGTCATCTGCTGCATATGCTGCTTGCATAAATAAGTAAGAGAAATAATTATGTTGATTGCCTCTGTTCGAAGACATACCATAAGGCAAGTTCTTAGAATTGATTTCTGTATCTAACTTTCTTAAAATCTGACGCGCACTATCTTTCTTACCTTCTGCTACTAATGATTGTGCTATTTGAGCGATATTTAATCTCAATGAATTTAAATGCCTTCTGTTTTCTTCATCAAAATAAACATTTGATTTGCTCGCATTTTTAAAATCAAATTTCGTCATGATGTTTTTATAAGCAGCATCTGTATCAACTGAAGCTCCTTTCACAGGAACTAATTGATAAGTCATGCCTGTTTGACGTACATACTGATCTAATCCCAAATCCTTTAACTCCTGAGTAGAAGTAAAGCAAATTGGACGTTTAAATTGAGTGGTAGAGATGATTGCATAAATAGCCAACTCATTCTTGATCATGTATTGTCTATTTGGATTGAAATCAATCAAGATTTCAGCTTCAATATTATCTGTTGGTTTCGCAATGCCAGATGCTATTGCAAACTCTTTATTCACTGGCAGCTTGAACTTATGTGTAGGGAAGATATTCACTGGACCTTCTTGAGTTGAAGCTTGATACCTGCCAGTTTGATCTCCAATCACATACCTTAACATAGAATCCAAATTATGGTAAGTTGTTTCACCAAACTCAGCCATCGGACTGTAATATGCCACATTTAATTTATTTCCAGCAACTTGTTCTTCTGTGAAGATCACATCAAACTTATCACTCTTATTTACTTTGTACCTTAATTCACGCATATACCAATCTGAGCCTAATAAACTATTTACTACTACACGCACATCTGGACGAATACCTTCAACCTCTTGTGCATACCATAATGGGTAAGTATCATTGTCTCCGAAAGAAAATAAGATTGCATTTGGAGGGCAACTCTCTAAATAAGCTCTAGCCATATCTCTTGCTAAAGTCTTTTGTCCACGATCATGGTCATCCCACTCTTGTTGCGCCATCAAAGTAGGAACTGCTAATAAACAAACCAATGTTGCAATAGTAGCTGCTACTTTTTGATTCACTATCTTACTCAACCAATCAGCCACTTGTAAAACACCTAGTCCAATCCATATAGCAAACGCATAGAAAGAGCCTACGTATGCATAATCACGTTCACGTGGTTGTAAGGTTACTTGATTCAAGTAAATCACAATCGCTAAACCTGTAAAGAAGAATAATAAGCCAGTAACTACAAAGTCCTTTTTATTTTGTTGGTACTGATATAAGAATCCGATGATTCCTAAGAACAGAGGCAACATGAATAAATTATTATTTGCTTTATTGTCTTTGCGAATACTATCAGGCATTTTAGATTGTTCGCCAAAAAAGAAATTATCTACAAATGAAATACCTGTTTTGAAATTACCATCACGCACATTCCCAAAACCTTGTAAATCGTTTTGTTTTCCAGCGAAATTCCAAAGGAAATAGCGCAGGTACATGAAACCAAATTGATAGTTGGTAAAATATTTAATATTATCTCTTAGTGTTGGCACATCACCTTCTTGTACGCCAGCAAATGCGCGGTAACTATCTAATTGTCCGCGATCATTATCGCCATCCCACATTCTTGGAAATAAATGCGCAGATGGAGCTGAGCTCCAATCACGCTTTAAATTTTTTCCAGAAAACTCATAGTTAGTAGGCGTCTTCACATATTGATCACTGCCTTCTACTGTTTCTGCTTTATCTATGAAATCGGGACCGTATAAAATAGGCCAATCACCGTATTGCTCTCTACCTAAATAACCTACTAAAGTTACTGGATTGTCAACATTATACATATCAACTGAAGGATCTGCGTTTGAACGGATCATTGTAGTTAAATATGTTGAATATCCTACTAATACAAACACAGTTGACCAAATACCCAATTTCAAGAAATAGTATTCTTTTTTGTTTGCGTATCGAATACCTAACACAATCAATGCAATCACCAAAACAAAGAAGAATATAAAACCACTATAAAATGGCAAACCAAAGCCATTTACAAATTGAACATCAAATGCAGCAGCCCATTTAATCGTATACTGGATTAAGAAAACTTGAACTAAGCCTGTGATGACTACCCCTATGAAAAAAGCAAAGAAGGCACCTTTTAATGTAGGCTTGTATAATCTAAAATAATACACCATCACAATTGCTGGTATTGTCAATAAGTTTAATAAGTGGACCCCTATAGAAATACCCATGATGTAGAAAATGAAAATAATCCATTTGTCCGCACCTGGTTGGTCTGCTTTATCTTCCCATTTCAAAATCGCCCAAAACACCAATGCAGTAAAGAATGAACTTAATGCATACACTTCACCTTCCACAGCACTATACCAAAATGAATCACTAAATGTGTATGCCAAAGCACCTACTACACCAGCGCCCATCACCAAGAAAATTTGATTGCTAGTTAATTCAGCACCAGATTTTGTTTCTAAAATTCTTTTTGCAAAATGAGTGATTGTCCAGAATAGAAATAAAATGGTAAAACCACTTGCAATTGCACTCATGCTATTCACTGCCAAAGCAGCGGTTTGAGGATTGTCCCCAAAGAAAATGATAAACACCCTACCTAAAAGCACAAACATTGGGGCTCCAGGAGGATGGGGAATTTGTAATTTATAAGCACTACTGATAAACTCGCCACAATCCCAAAAGCTACCAGAAGCTTCCATCGTTAATAAGTAAACTGTACAAGCAATTAAAGTTACTGCCCAGCCTGTTAAATTGTTGATTTTCTTAAAATCCATTTTGTCCTTTTTAGTAGCTGCAAACTTAAACGAAACTGAGCAAAAAGGGAAATTTGAGCCAGGTTTAAGGATATTTTAAGATTTTAAGGTTCCCTCAAGGTTTTTTATCTTTGTGCCCCATGAGTCAAAATCGATCTGTCGCATTTCATACATTAGGTTGTAAGCTGAACTTCTCAGAAACTTCTACCCTTTCTAGACAACTTGAGCTAGAAGGCTTTGAAAAGAAGCAGTTCACAGAGCAGGCAGACGTGTACGTCATTAATACTTGTTCGGTGACAGAGAATGCGGATAAAGAATGTCGTCAATTAGTTAGAAGGGTTCAAAGACTGGCTCCAGAGAGCTTTATTGTTATTACAGGATGTTATGCGCAGTTGAAACCACAGGAGATTGCCACCATACCTGGGGTAGATTTGGTTTTAGGTGCTGCTGAGAAGTTTAATTTAGTTCAACATCTTGCCAACCTTACCAAAGGTGACGAGACTAAGATTTGTAGTTGCGATATAGATACAGTATCGGGCTTTAACAGCTCTTTCTCTGTAAATGACAGAACAAGGACTTTCTTGAAAGTACAAGACGGTTGTGATTATAGCTGCTCTTTTTGTACAATCCCAATGGCTAGAGGCAAAAGCAGGAGTGACACTGTTGCCAATGTAGTTAAACAGGCACAGGGTCTTGCTAAAAATGGAGTAAAAGAAATTGTATTAACTGGAATCAACTTGGGCGATTTTGGTAAAGGAGGCGATGGTGGAAAGAAACACGAAGAAAACTTCTTCGAATTGATCAAAGCTTTAGATAACGAAACAAATATTGAGCGATACCGTATCTCCTCTATTGAACCGAATTTATTAACGGATGAAATTATTGCTTGGGTTGCTCAAAGTAAAAAGTTCATGCCTCATTTTCATATTCCTTTACAAAGTGGATCTGACGCAGTTTTGAAATTAATGCAACGCAGGTACAATAGCCAATTTTATAGAGAGCGTATTGAACTTATAAAAAAATTAATTCCAGATGCTGCGATTGGGGTAGATGTTATTGTTGGGTCTCCGGGTGAAACAGAAGCTTATTTTAAAGAAAGTTTTGATTTCATTCATAGCTTAGACATTTCCTACCTGCATGTATTCACTTATTCTGAACGTGCTGCTACCAAAGCATTAGACATCAAGCCTATTGTCCCAATTGCTGTTCGCAATGAACGTAATAAAATTTTACGTAATCTCTCCTATCAAAAATTGCAATATTTCACCGAAGCACATAGAGGCAAAATAAGAAAAGTACTTTTTGAATCGGTTAAGAAAACTGCAGATGGTGGAATAGAAATGCTTGAAGGCTATTCCGATAATTATATCAGGGTCAGTACACCTTATAGAGCTGAGTGGAGTAATCAAATAGTTGATTGGACAATTTAATTATAGTACTGAAACTTCGTCTAGTTTAAATTCAACTATCATCATTAAGTTAATGCTATCTAGTCTAACGTAAACTGATTTTTTATCCGCTTTTACAACTTCCCCTCTCTGTCCCATAAACAAACCATTGTTTACAGCCACTTTGGTGTTTGGTTTTATATCGCCCATATCCACTACTTGAATATTGGTATAAGACAAGCCTAAGTACTTACGGATTAGTTCAATTTCATTATCTCTGATAATAGCTGGCTTCTTTTCAAAATACAGAAAACGTACTACCCCCATGGTACTAAGTACATTGTTATATTCAGCTTTGTTTGTTTTTACAAATACATAAGATTTGAAAAGTGGCTCTTCTATAATTTTTTTTCTATCTGTCCACTGGCGCTCCTTTTTTTGAGTAGGACACCAACTTTCAATACCCTTTTGTGCAAAATATAGATCCACCTTTTTCTCCCATTTTGGCTTAGTATAAACTACATGCCAATTGCGCAACTGCTCCATGCTCTTATTTATTTTTTGCTACCAATGTATTTTTATTAAATGCAGCTAATATGTTACTAGACTCATTCAATTGAAAATCTTTAGCTAAATCTTTGATCCATGCCTGATAACGATCTTGCTTAGATTTATCTGGATTATTGAAAAATTTATTATAATCAGCTTTCGCAGGTGTTAATTTCATTGGTGTTTTTAATTTAAGTGCTTGTTCATTCTGTTTAGAAACTTCTTGCACTTGCTTTTTAAAAGATTGGAATTTATCTAATCTTAAATAAACTGGTGTTTCAACCTGACTAGAAACCCATTGTAAATTTTGTTTAAAACGATTCAATAAACTATCATTTTGAATACGATTATTAGTTGCTTGAATGATTGGAGTCAATTGATAGCCATTAGACCATACTTGGTATCTTGCTTTCTCCATCTCATCCCAACTTAAAGCAGACTCACTATCTTTTTCTCTATATTTCAAATACTCGTATTCATCAGGGAAAATCACATCAGGAACAACCCCTTTCTTTTGTGTAGAACTACCTGTAATACGATAGAATTTTTGAAACGTTAATTTAACTGCACCATATTCCGTTTGAATACCTAATGAATCTAATGGTTTGCCGAATGCGACATTACGTTGAACAGTGCCTTTTCCATAAGTCGAAGTACTCCCCACTACAATACCACGCTTGTAATCTTGGATCGCACCAGCGAAAATTTCACTTGCAGAAGCACTAAATTCATTTACCATCACAACTAATGGACCATCGTATAAAATACCTGGCGTCTCGTCATATAAAGTTTGAGAACGACCTTCTTTATTTCTAATTTGAACAACAGGGCCCTTATCAATAAATAACCCTGCCATTTGAACTACTTCGTACAAAGATCCGCCACCATTAAAACGCACATCAATAACAATCCCTTTTACATTTTCTGCTTTTAATTTCTTAATCTCAGCAGCAACGTCTTCTGAACATCTATGACCATCTTCTCTTTCAAAATCCGCATAAAAATCTGGTAATAAAATATAACCATATTTGTCTTCGCCTTTTTGAATCACCACACTTCTTGCATACCCTTCGTCAAGAACAATTTTTTCTCTAATTAAAGAAACTACTTTAAAAGAACCATCTGGTTTTCTGAAAGTTAATCTTACCTCTGTTCCTAAATTTCCTCTGATCAATTTTACCGCATCAGTTGTTTCATATCCTGATACATCCACTGGCTCCTCTGCACCTTGTGCAATTTTAACAATCACATCGTTCACAACAATTTGTCCAGATTTCCATGCTGGACCACCTGGCTGAATACTTGCTATACGAATACCAAAATCATCCTGCGTCAACTGTGCACCAATACCATAAATTACACCACTCATTTGCTCAGTGAAAGATCTTTTTTCTACCGGCGCAAGGTAGTCTGTGTGAGGATCCATCAATCCAGTAATCGAGTTCAAGAACAATTCAAATCGCTTTTCTTTTGTAAATGTTTTTTCAAAAGATTCTAATCTTTTCTTGAAAGACTTTTTTACATATGCTCTTGATTCCGCCTCTAAGGTTGAATCATTTTTATATACAAATTTTTCTTTGTCTTTATTCTTAGTTCTTTCGTCAATTAAACTAGCATAGCGTTCAATTGTTCTATATTTCAACATCATTTCCCAACGCATTGCTCTTTCTGCCTCGTCTTTAGGATAAGGCATTTTATCCATATTCAAAACCGCAGAATCATCTTTACTAAAATCAAATGGACGATCCATAATTTGATTAAATAAAGCATTTGCTTCTTTAATACGTCGCTCATACAATGCACTAACGGCTGGTTGAAATTCTATCGATGCCCCATGTATTTCATCATCAATTGTGGTATTGAATTTTGAAACAGCATCTAAGTCTGATTGAAGAAATATATTTTTTTCAGGATCTAATGCTTTAAAATAGGCAGCAAAAACTTCTTTAGAAAATTCATCATCGATTCTTCTTGGACTATAATGTTCAGACTCTAATAGATGCCCAACTGTAGACAATAATTTTCTTTGTCTTAACGCTGGAGACTCTTGATTTTCTGCCTTAAAAGTGTTAAATGCAAAGAATAAAGCGCCAAAAAGGAATACTGTGGCAAAAACTTTCCACTTATTTTGTTTTACGTATGTCATGATATCGTGCATGTAGGATTTCAAAAATAGCGTAAAAAGGCAATCTTGCACAGCAATTTCAAATTTTAGCCCCTTTTTTACCATTATTTTATAAAAACATGCAAAACTAATTTTATAGATTACTGAATTAACGTATTTTTGCACCCCAAATGGAGGGCGTAGCTCAGTAGGTTAGAGCGACAGTTTGTGGCACTGTAGGCCGTGGGTTCGAGACCCATCGTTCTCCCCCTAAAAACCTGTCCCGATTCGGGATAGGTTTTTTAGTTTTAAATTTAATACATGCAATTTATTATTATCCCATTATTTATTGGCTTATTTGGTTTGTTCACTATATGGGGCTTAGTTAAATTGATTTTTTACCCAATTCAACCAATCCAAATTGGTACATTGAGATGGGAAAGTCTTGCTAACAAATGGATTGGTTCTATAGACTTAAAAGAATTACTACCACAAATTTCTCAAAATGACAGTTTTGAGTCCTTAAAACCTGTAATCAACGAAAAATTAGACGATTTTTTTAGGCATAAATTGGGTCAAAAAATGCCTATGATCTCCATGTTTATTGGCGATAAGACAATAGAAGAACTAAAGGGCATCTTTATGGAGGAATTAGCCCTACTCTTTCCAGCACTATTAAGTCAATTTAGTGCTAATCTGAATGAAGACCTTCAACATCAATGGCAGACTCATCTTAACGGGATTGTCTACAAAAAAATCAACAATATAACTAAGCCATTAAGGTGGTTATTTTTCGGCTTAGGGCTTATCTGGGGATTTCTAATTACTTTAATTCTTCCTCTAATTTAACCGCTCATACTTTACAAGCGCCATTCTTTAAACATTAAGCCGAAATTTGTGTTATAAATTAAACAAAATTCGAGCAAACTGGTCTTATAGATCACAAAAACATATATGAAACAACTTACCATAATTTTTAGTGCATTATTGATTCAAGCTACTTCATTCGCCCAAATACCAACGGGTCGTCCAGCAGGTGTAGGTGGTAGCTCCATGAATATGGGGCATTTTTACGGAAAAATAGTAGACGCTAATAAAAAAGGCATTGATGGCGCTACGGTTCAATTAAAAGGAAGCAAGTTTGACCCAGTAACAAAAAAAGCTTCTGAGGTTATACTTGGCACGATGATTAGTGCTGCAAATGGAGATTTTAGTTTTGATAACTTATCTGTGATGGGTAATTTCAAATTAGTTATTTCAGGAATTGGTTATAAGAAATTAGAAAAACAAATCAGTTTTAATTTAAAACCAAATGGCAATCCTCAAGACATGATGGCATTGGTTGATAAAGATTTGGGGAATATTAAGTTAGAAGAAGACGCGACACAATTACAAAGTGTTACAGTAACAAGTTCCGCTAAGCCTCAATTTGAAATGGGCATTGATAGAAAAATTTTCAATGTAGATAAGAACCTCGCTAGTACAGGTCAAACTGCAGTGGAAGTAATGAAGAATATCCCTAACTTAAACGTGGATATTGATGGCAATGTCACATTAAGAAACGCAACTCCAACTTTGTTAATAGACAATCGTCCAACCACATTGACGATGGATCAAATTCCATCTGACATTATTGATAGAGTTGAAATCATCACCAACCCTTCTGCAAAATATGATGCTTCAGGTGGTAATGCTGGTATTTTAAATATCGTTTTAAAGAAGAATAAAAAGAATGGCTATAATGGCGGAATAAGAACAGGAATTGATATGCGCGGGAAAGTCACTGCTGGAGGAGACCTTAATTTAAGAACCAATAAATTAAATTTTTCAACAAGTGCAAATATTAGAAATAACAAATCAATTAGCACAATTGACAATGTTAGAGACATTCTATTAACCCCAACTCCAACAAGCATTAGTACCTTCACAGACAATATCGGTCTAAGTGCTTTTTCATTTTACAGAGCAGGATTTGACTATTTAATTGACAATAGAAATACTTTTTCATTATTTGGAAATATCGTAAATGGAGATTTCGAAAACTCATCTATTCAATCCATTGACTCTATCTTTAATGGTGTAAATAGAAATAACAATATAGGGCTATCCAATAATTCAATTTTTTCGTTTTTAAATAAAGGTACTCAAGCAAGTTTTAAGCACTTATTTGCGGAGACAGGTCATGAATTGAGCGCAGATTTTAATTACAACGAAAGCAATAGTGACAATAATTCACAAATTAAATCTAGTATCTTAAACCAAAAGACAATTGGTTCTGGATATAATAAAAATTATACGTCCAATGTAGATTACGAACGTCTTTTTAAAAATAATTCAAAATTTGAAGCGGGTGTTAGATTAAATAGCAGAGATGAGTATAACAATAGAGATCAATATAGAATTATTGATGGAAAAGAATTTCTAATTAATAGCATTAGTAATCAATTGAAATTTAAAGAAACAGTTTTAGCAGCATATTCAAACTATGGCGGGAAAAAAGATAATTTAAGCTACCAACTAGGGCTAAGGGTTGAAAATAGAGCTTACATAGTAAACGTCTTAAATAAACAAGGGCAAGACTCTTTAGAATCAAAAATAAATTTGCCAATTTCTTTGTTCCCTAGTGCCTTCATTAGTTATAAATTGAATGATAAAAATGACGTTCAATTTAATTACTCCAAGCGAATTAATGCACCTAACCCATTCCAATTACAACCTTTTCCTGACTACTCCGACCCATTAAATATTGCGATTGGAAATCCAAATTTAAAGCCGCAATTCACACACTCTTTTGAAATGGCATATAATAATGTTTACAAAAAAGGGTCTAATTTATTAGCTACAGTATATTATAAATACAGCACAGATTTAATCACTAACTATATCTATAAAGACATTAATCCAATCACAAATGACAGTGCATTTTATAGTTCATTCATCAATGCTAATACTTCAAAAGTATATGGCTTAGAATTGAGTAATAAAACTACATTAACAAAATGGTGGGACTTGAACCTTAGCTTTAACTTATTTAGATCTGAAATAGAAGCTACTATACCTGGCCAAGATGTTAATAATAACTTGACTAGCTGGTTTAGTAAGATGAACCATAATTTCAAATTAGTAAAAGGCTTGTCTTTACAATTTAGCGGACAATACCAAGCTAAAACTATCTTGCCTCCAGGTGGAAATTCTGGTGGAGGGGGCGGTGGCAGAGGCGGCGGCGGATTTGGAGGAGGCGGCGGATTTGGAGGACCTCAGTCAACTGCACAAGGATACAATCTACCTAACTATGAATTTGATCTTGCAATAAGAAAAGATTGGACTTTGAAAGGCGGCAAAACAGCTTCCTTAACTTTAAGTGCTAGTGATGTCTTTAAAACAAGAGTTATTCAAACTTATTCAGAAAGCTTATATTTCACACAAAACGTAACGAGAACAAGAGATCAGCAATTCTTTAGACTAAACTTCTCTTATCGTTTTGGTAAATTTGATGTGAATTTATTAAGAAGAAAAAGTACGAAGATGCAAGACGGAGGAGGAATGGATCAAATGCAACAACAATAATTTAGCAATAAATTACTCAATAGATTATTTGGAAGTTTTACCTTCCAACATCGGAACAAAAGAGAATTCTTCAAAGGATTCTCTTTTTTCTTGTCCATCCTTTTTCTTAGTGATGCGCAACATTCTCTGAGCAGTGCCATCTTCCATATCTAATGGGATAACCATTTTCCCATTCACTTTCAATTGCGCCCATAATTTTTCAGGTATTTTAGGCGCTGCTGCAGTGATTATAATTCTATCGAATGGTGCTAAATCTGGCAGTCCTTCAAACCCATCTCCAAAAAAGAATTGAATATGCTTGTATTGCTTTATATGTTCAAAGTAGGGTATTAAATCAAAAAGTTGTTTTTGCCTTTCTATCGTATAAACCTTAGCTCCAACAGCTGATAATACTGCTGTTTGGTACATACTACCGGTCCCAATTTCTAATACTTTTTGTCCTGGCTTAATCTTCAATAATTGTGTCTGATAAGCTACCGTATAAGGTTGTGAAATAGTTTGTTCTGCTGCAATTGGGAATGCACGGTCTTCATAAGCTATGTGATCAAATGCAGAATCTAAAAAGAAATGCCTTGGAATCGTTCCTATTGCAGACAAAACGTTTTCGTCTGTAATCCCTTTCGTTCTTAATAATTTCACCAATTCTTCGCGTCGTCCTTTATGACGATAGCCATCCACCATCTCTCTGCGCTTAAAACTCCCTGAAGGTGTTATTTCTTGCATGATTAATTTAGTTTAATTGCATTGATGCAATAATACTGTTGATTTTATCTTGCAATTGAGCATACACAGCATCAAAAGAAGCCCTGTTTTCTAATTTGGCATTTACACTAAAATAGAATTTTATTTTAGGCTCCGTACCACTTGGTCTTGCAGAAATTTTAGAGCCATCTTCAGTCACAAATTGTAAAACATTACTCTTAGGTAAATCGATTTTAGTTTTTTCACCAGTCATTAGATTAGTCGAAACTTGTAGTTGATAATCTAATAAAGTTGCAACTTTCAAGCCAGCGATTTCTGATGGGGGTTGTTTTCTATACCCTTCCATCATATCTGCAATCTCTTGTTGGCCATTCATCCCCTTTTTGGTAATGCTTATTAATGTTTCGTAATAGAAACCATATTGCATATACAACTCAATCATTTTATCAAACAACGACCTGCCTTTACTTTTTTCATATGCAGCCATCTCACATAATAAAGCGACCGCACTAATTGCATCTTTGTCTCTAATTTGATCTCCAATCATTAATCCAAAGCTTTCTTCTCCTCCAATAATATAATTCTCCTTGCCTTCTTTTTCTTTGATTAATTCGGCAATCCATTTGAATCCGGTTAATACATTGTAACAAGCCACATTATTCTGTCTTGCTACCTCATTGATCATTTCGGTCGTTACAATAGTCGTAATCACCATATCGTTTGGCTGTGCAATTCCTTTTGCTTTTCTAGCTTCCATCATATAAGCAAAAGCCAACACAGCAGTTTGATTTCCATTCATTAAAACCCATTCGCCTTTGTGGTTCTTTACACCAATACCAACTCTATCTGCATCTGGATCGGTACCCAATAAAATATCCGCATCCAACGCTTTTGCCTTAGCAAGACCAATACTCATGGTCTCACTTTCCTCCGGATTAGGATAAGCCACTGTTGGGAAATTGCCATCTGGCGTAGACTGTTCCTCTACGACATGGACATTCTTAAACCCATAAGCCTCCAATACTTTAGGCACCAAGGTAATCCCTGTTCCATGAATTGGTGTATACACTATTTTTAAATCACTTTGTGCTTCGATCACTTCTGGATAAACACTCAAAGAAGTTAACATTTTAACATAAGCTTCATCCATTGAAGCACCAATCAATTCGATTAAAGCAGCTCCGCCATTCCATTTTACTTCATCTAAGGAATGTATCGCTTCAACTTCAGTAATTACATTTTTGTCATGTGGAGGAACCAACTGACCGCCATCATTCCAATAAGCTTTATAACCATTGTATTCCTTTGGATTATGAGAAGCTGTACAAACAACCCCGCCTTTACATTTAAGATTGCGAATCGCAAAACTCAACTCAGGAGTTGGCCTTAATGCCTCAAATAAATAGACCTTAATACCATTGGCAGCAAAAACCTGTGCTGTGGTTTCCGCTAAGAATCTTGAATTATTGCGACTATCATGTCCAACTACCACTGAAATAGTTTCATTTGGATAAGTTTTTAATAGATAGTTTGAAAAACCTTGGGTAGCCATTCCAATCGTATATTTATTTACCCTGTTGGTTCCTACACCCATAATGCCTCTTAAACCACCCGTTCCAAACTCTAAATTTCTATAAAAAGCGTCTTGTAAAGCATCAGGTTGATTAGCTTGTAATGATCTTATTTCTTCCTTTGTTGCTTCATCGAAATTACCGTTTAACCAGCTTGCAATTTTTTGTTCTATTTCTTGACTCATAATGAACTTTTTATAACCTATATATAATAGAGGCAAATTAAATAATTCTGCTTAAAAAAGCCCATAAAACCTGCATTAGTTTGACAAGAAACTGTGTATTATTTGAGGGTATTTTAAGTACGAGACTAAAAGAAATGAATTAAATTCGTGGTTCAGTCAAATTGCATTTAACCATGGAATTCATTAGCGGTATTATTTTCATAGTCCTATCGGTCATCGCTTTTTTCAGTTTTACTAAAAAGCTGCTTGAAATCAAGCGAAATATCAATCTTGGAAGACCTTTAGAAATCAATGATCAGCCAATTGAAAGATGGAAAAATGTTTTCTTATTGGCGTTGGGACAAAAGAAAATGTTTCGCAATATCCCAGTAGCATTGCTTCACCTTATTGTATATGTAGGGTTCATTATCATCAATATTGAATTACTAGAAATTATTATTGATGGAGTATTTGGAACACACCGTTTTTTTGAACCCTATCTTGGCAGCTGTTATCCTTTTCTAATTAATAGTTTTGAAATTTTAGCTGCTTTGGTTTTAGTAGCTTGTGTCGTTTTTTTATCAAGAAGAAATATTATTCGATTAAAGCGCTTTATTAGCAATGATCTTACTGGATGGCCTAAAACAGATGCTAATTTGATTTTAGCAATTGAAATTGTGTTGATGAGTTTATTTTTAGTCATGAATGCAGCGGATACTTCTGCTAATTTCATCATCTCTTCCTATTTGAAACCATTCTTCCAAAATTTCACAGCACACCAATTGCACGTCATTGAACAAACAGCTTGGTGGATACATATTCTTGGTATTTATGCTTTTATGAACTACTTGCCTTATTCAAAGCATTTACATATTGTATTGGCATTTCCAAATGCCTATTACGCTTCGCTTGAACCAAAGGGCAAAATGCACAATATGGTTGCAGTTCAAAATGAAGTGTTGTATGCTATGCAACCTGAATTGGCACCAACGAATGCGCAAGCGCCCGAAAAGTTTGGCGCAAAAGATGTGATGGATTTAAGCTGGAAGAATTTAATGGACGCATATAGTTGTACAGAATGTGGCAGATGTAGTGCTGCTTGTCCAGCAAATAGCACGGGCAAATTATTAAGTCCTCGTAAGATTATGATGGACACCAGAGATCGTCTTGAAACAGTTGGAAAGAATATTAATAAAAACGGTCAATTTGTTGATGATGGCAAAACATTATTAAATGACCATATTACAATTGAAGAACTAAGGGCATGTACTACTTGTAATGCATGTGTGGAAGAGTGTCCTGTTAGCATCTCTCCTTTGGATATTATATTAGAATTAAGAAGGTCATTGATTATGGAGGACAGCAATGCCCCTGCAGAATGGAATGGCATGTTTAGTAATATTGAAAACAATTTTGCTCCTTGGAAATTCGCTCCAGACGATAGAGACGCATGGACAAAGCAAGCATAAAATAAAGCATTATGAAAGTATCAACAATGGCAGAAATGATGGCTGCAGGAACCAAACCAGAAGTTTTATTTTGGGTAGGCTGTGCCGGAAGCTTTGATCAGAGAGCACAAAAAATAACAAAAGCCTTTGCTACAATTTTAGACAAAGCTGGCGTAGTGTATGCAATTCTTGGTAAAGAAGAAGCTTGTACCGGTGATCCTGCGAGAAGAGCTGGAAACGAGTTCATGTTTCAAATGATGGCCTATCAAAACATACAAGTGATGAATGCCTATGAGATAAAGAAGATTGTCACTACCTGTCCCCATTGTTTCAATACATTGAAAAATGAATACCCTGCACTTGGTGGCAACTATGACGTCATTCATCATACGCAGTTTCTACAAGAACTAATTGAAAATGGAAAGATCAAAATTTCTGATAGCAATGAATGGAAAGGAAAAACAATTACTTACCATGATAGTTGTTATTTAGGAAGATCAAACAATATCTATGAGGCTCCAAGAAAAGTACTTGAGACATTGGATATTGAATTAAAAGAAATGCGCAGATGTAAATCTAAAGGACTTTGCTGTGGTGCTGGTGGAGCACAAATGTTTAAAGAAGAAGAAAAAGGAACAACAAGGATCAATATGGACCGTGCTGATGAAGCAATTGAAACCAAAGCCAACTTTGTAGCAAGTGCTTGTCCTTTCTGTAATACCATGATGACGGATGGTATTAAAAATAGAGACGAAGAAGTAAAGACAGAAGTATTAGACATCGCTGAAATCATTGCTAAAGCAATACAATAAATTTATTATGGTTGACTTACCTACTATATTACCCAAGAATTTCCACCCACAATCCAGAGTTTGGGTCTACCAAGCGAACAGGACTTTTACAATGGGTGAGATTTTTGAATTAGAACCTTTACTTGAAGATTTTGTGGCAAGTTGGAAGAGTCATGGAGCTGCTGTAAAAGGATACGCGACCGTTTTATATGGTCAATTCATTCTTATCATGGCAGACGAGACAGCTACAACTGTTGGCGGCTGCAGCACAGATAGTTCGGTTCATGTGATCAAAGCCATTGAACAAATGACGGGTGTTCAAATGTTCAACAGGACACTTTTAGCCTTCTATATAAAAGATAAAGTTCAAACCGTTCCTCAAGCACAATTAAATTACGCACTTGAAAATGGCTTGTTAACATTGGATACACTTTACTTTAATAATCTAGTAAACACAAAAGCAACCCTAGAAACAGAATGGCTTCAGCCTATTGCAAAAAGCTGGCTTGCTAAAACAATCACTGTAAAATAAATTAAAATGAGCGAGTATATCGTTTATGCTATTCCTAATTGCAATACCGTAAAAAAAGGATTGGATTGGTTGAAAGCAAACAAAATCGAGTACGCCTTCCATGATTATAAAAAGCAAGGCATTACCAGTTCGCAACTTACCAAATGGAGTAAACAAATTGGCTGGGAAGCATTGATCAATAAAAAAGGAACTACCTGGAAACTATTAGGACCAGAGCTGCAGGCTACCATCACCAATCAAAAAGCTGCCATTGCTATAATGGCCGAAAAAACATCTATAATACGAAGACCACTTATTGAAAAAGACGGCAATATCATTGCAATAGGTTTCGACGAAGCTGAATACAAGAAAGCATTCAAAAAATAAAATCAATTGATTTAAATACTACTAAAAAAGCCTCCGAATATTTGGAGGCTTTTTTATACAATGTATTTTGACCAACTAAGTTGGTATAGCTTTATTATTTCAAATTAGACGCTAAGAACTTATCCAAATCAGCACCTCTTAAATCTCTTGCAACAATTTTCCCATTGCCATCAATTAAGAAGCTTGCTGGGATACTTTGTATGCCAAATTGAGCAGCAACAGCATTGTTCCAATACTTTAAATCACTCACATGGTTCCATGCAAGGCCGTCTTTCTTAATCGCCTCTAACCATTTTGCTTTGTCCTGATCTAGAGAAACACCCAACACCGTAAAGTTTTTTGACTTGTACTTATTGTATGCTTTCACCACATTTGGATTCTCAGCTCTGCAAGGACCGCACCAGCTTGCCCAAAAATCAACCAATACATACTTCCCTCTTAAAGAAGATAAAGTAAATGGCTTGCCATTAGGATCATTTTGTGTGAAATCAGGTAATGTAGAACCAATTTGACCAAAAGCACTTGATGCAATTGTTTTGTCAATGAATTCGGCAAAAGGTCCTTTCTTAGCAGGGCCTTCTAATCCTTCATAAATGGTTACAAGATTATCTTTTACTTCTGGAAAAATATTAGAAAACTGTAACAACATTAATGTTGTTACGGGCGAGGATGCATTTGCCTTACTTAATGATTTAAAACTTGTGATAATTTCTTTTGATTGAGCTTGCGCCAGCTTATTCAAAGAATCTTTTTTAGTAGTATTTTTTTCTTGACTAATCGCCTGCATATTCATTACATAAGGCATCATCTTTGGATTTAATGCTGTCATGTAAACATTATATACATCATGATTTACAGATCCTGATACTTTGATACCTTGCATGTTTTGTACATCACCCTCAATGGTTACATTTTCGTTACCAACAAAAATTGGTAATTTCTGTGGCACACCATCTATACTCAATACCATCAAATTTGGATAAGGTAATTCTGCTTTTAAGTTAAAGCTGCCTGCAATAAATTTTCCAGCACTTAACTCTTTATTAGATACACCATCAATTAAAACAACCGATGATGAATCTTTTACATTCGCCAATTTACCTTGAATCGTCAAAGATTGTGCATTCAAAAATGGCGCAACAAATAACAATGCGATTGCGATTATATTTTTTTTCATAGAATTTTGTTCGTTTATAAGACTCAAATATAGAAATTAAATGTGGTTGGGGCTAGGCTTTATGCCTCTTTTCTAATATTTTAACAACATCGCTTAATTTAAATCCCTTTGCTTGTAATAACATTAGATAATGGAACAAAAGATCTGCAGATTCTTCTAAAAACAGGTTATCATTATTGTCTTTAGCTTCAATAACAACCTCGACAGCTTCCTCCCCCACTTTTTGAGCAATCTTGTTGATGCCTTTTGCAAAAAGACTAGCCACATAGGAACTTTCAGGTGTAGCAGCTCTTCTTTGTTCAATAACTTGTTCCAAATTAGCAATAAAGCCCAATTCATTTAGTTTATTATCAGCCCCCCAACAGGTATCAGATCCTGTATGACAAACTGGGCCTGCCGGATGCGCTTGAACCAATAAAGTATCCTGATCACAGTCCAAAGCCATACTGATATAGTTTAAACTATTGCCACTTTCCTCGCCCTTTGTCCAAAGCCTGTTTTTAGAACGACTAAAGAAAGTTACTTTCTGTAAAGTTAAAGTCGCATCCACTGCAGCTTGATTCATAAATCCCAACATCAATACATTTTTTGTTGACGCATCTTGTACAATCGCAGGAACTAGTCCATCTGCATATTTTGAAAAATCGATATTCATAATTTCTATTTAATAAGTTTATAATCGAATTGGAATTCCATTCTCTTTTAAGTAATGTTTTAAATCCGGAATTGCAATTTCTTTGTAATGAAAGATGCTAGCAGCCAATGCAGCATCTGCCTTCCCTTTTGTGAATACGTCTAAAAAATGGGCTTCTGTTCCGCCACCGCCAGATGCAATAATGGGCACGGGAAGTAATTCGGCAAGTTGAGCAGTAATATCTAAAGCAAAGCCCTGCTTTGTCCCATCATGGTTCATGGAAGTTAACAAAATTTCACCTACGCCTAAATCCACCGCTTCTTTTGCCCAGTTAATCACTAATTTATCTGTTTTCCTTCTTCCCCCGTTTAAATAAACATACCAATTATTATCTGCTTCACATTTTGCATCAATTGCTAAAACCACACATTGACTTCCGAAATTCTTAGCAAATCGATTGATGGTAGAAGGATCCATAAAAGCAGCGGTGTTGATTGAAATTTTATCAGCTCCGTTTTGTAATAAAACACTTACATCTTCTTCTGTTTTAATGCCTCCACCAACAGTAAAAGGTATATTGATTCTATGTGCAATTTTATTCACCAATTCACTTAAAGTCTTTCTTTTCTCGACAGTCGCAGTGATATCAAGAAAAACCAATTCATCTGCACCTTGGCTTGCATACAAAGCGCCCAATTCAATAGGATCTCCTGCATCCCGAATTTGTTCAAAGTTGACTCCTTTGACAGTTCTGCCATCTTTGATATCTAAGCAGGGTATGATTCTTTTTGTTAACATAATTTCATTGATATAATACAATCGATTTATTTAAACTAACTAAGTTTGATTTTAAAATTTTGAAAGTTCGTCTAAACTAATTTTATTTTCATAAATCGCTTTCCCCACAATTGCTGCAGCGCAGCCTAAACGCTTTAAATCTTCTAAGTCTTTCAATTGACTAACTCCTCCGCTCGCAATCAATTGAAGCGCAGGGAATTTGGTAATCATTTTTTTATATAAAAGTAAAGAAGGGCCTTCTAGTTTACCGTCCTTTTGAATATCTGTGCAAAAAATTTGAGTCACCCCTTTATTCATATAAGAATCAATAAAATCATACACATCGATATTGGTTTTTTCAATCCAACCTCCAATAGCAATTTTCTCTTCATACACATCTGCACCTAACATAAATTGGGAAGCGCCAAAACGAGCTATCCACTCTTCAAATGTTTCCCTACTCTTGACTGCAAGACTTCCAATCGTTGCATAAGTAGCACCCGTATCTAAAACAGTTTTTAATGTCGCTTCGGTTTTAATACCACCGCCAAAATCAATTTTCAAACTTGTTTTGTTGGCAATTTTTTCCAACACCTTCCAATTTACCACTTCTCCTGCTTTAGCGCCATCTAAATCCACCAAATGCAATCGCATTAAGCCTATTCCTTCAAACTGCTTGGCTACTTCCAAAGGGTCTTCATTATAGATCTTCTTTTGGGCATAATCACCCTCAGTCAATCTTACACATTTTCCTTCTATTAAATCTATGGCTGGTATAATTTGCATATTGTAATAATTAAAGCGCTAAGAAGTTTTGAATAATTTTTTCACCCACAGATGCAGATTTTTCTGGATGAAACTGTACCCCATAAAAATTGTTTTTTTGAAGTGCACTGCTATAATCCAGAATATAATTTGTTGTTGCGATGCTGTTATTGCCTAAGCCAGCATAGTACCCATGTACAAAATAGGTGAAACTGTTTTCTGCAACCCCATTGAATAAACCAGTCTTTAAGTTACTTATCGTATTCCATCCAATCTGAGGGACTTTAATCGTTGCTTCATTCGATTTAAATGCTAGTACTTGCTCGTCAAAAATTCCTAAACAAGGCGTATCGTTTTCAGCTGAATGCTGACACATCAATTGCATTCCTAAACAAATACCCAAAACAGGTTGTTTTAAAGAACAAATAAGTTGATCTAAATTTCTAGCTTTCAAATAAGCCATCGCCGTGCTAGCTTCACCCACACCAGGAAAAATAACTTTATCTGATGTTGCCAGAATCGATGGGTCATCTGTTACAGCAGCTTTAACACCCAATCTTTCTAATGCATAGAGCACCGACTGAATATTTCCTGCATTGTATTTTATAATAGCTATGTTCATATCGTCTTTTTGAGTAACTAGTTTCCTAATACCTCGTTTAAAAATTGAGCAGTTGTTGTTTCAATATCTTTCCCCTTAGATAAAGCCTGTATATATGCAGACCCAATGATGGCTCCATTTGTATAAACATTCACTGCATCAAAACTCTCCTTGTCTTTAATGCCGAATCCAACTAAGATTGGATTTTTCAGATTCATCGATTTTAATTTCTCTAGGTATAAAGCCACTTTAGTAAAATCTTTGTCAGTTCCTGTTGTGGCAGATGAACTTACAGCATATAAAAATCCAGTGCTTAAACCATCCAGCTTCCTCAATCTTTCTTCCGGTGTTTCAGGGGTTACTAAAAAGATAAAATCTAAAACATTGTCTTTGATCGTTATACCATATTCTGCTTCAAATTCATATAAGGGCAAGTCTGGTAAAATCAACCCATCTACGCCTACTTCTTTTGCTTTTTTACAGAAAGCCTCAAATCCGTATTGTAAAATTGGATTCATATAACCCATTAAAACAACCGGTATATGAATTGTTTGACGCATCGTTGCCAATTGTTCAAATAAAATATCAATTGTCATGCCATTATCAAGTGCAATAAGACTACTATTTTGGATTACTTCTCCATCTGCTAATGGATCGCTATATGGCATGCCCAATTCAATAATATTGGCGCCGTTTTTTTGTAAACTACCCATCACTTCTAATGTACTATTTAAATGAGGATAGCCTGCTGTACAGTATACATTTAAAACACGCGTGTTTTTTTCTATAAACAAATCTACTAACCTTGACATATTTTATTTTTTTCAAGAAACGTTTTAATCCGTTTCAAATGACTATTATTATTTTAAATCCATTGCTTGCATATAAGTCGCTAAATCCTTGTCTCCTCTCCCACTTAAACAAACAATAACGACATCAGTTGGTTTAAGATTCATTTTCGGTAATACAGAGAATGCATGTGCCGTTTCAAGCGCAGGGATGATTCCTTCGATTTCAGATAAATGAAAAGCCCATTCTAATGCTTCCTCATCTGTCGCACTCATAAAAGTACCCCTTTTACTTTCAAATAAGAATGCATGCAATGGTCCAATACCTGGATAATCTAGACCAGCAGAAATACTATGCGGTTCTACAACCTGACCATCTTTTGTTTGCATCACAATACTCTTACTACCATGAAGGATCCCTGTGCTTCCTAATTGCGTGGTTGCAGCACTCATGCCAGAATGTACTCCATGTCCAGCTGCTTCTACAGCAACTAATTCTACAGATGGCTCATTCAAGAAATGGTAAAAAGCACCCGCGGCGTTACTACCACCTCCTACACAAGCCACCACATGGGTTGGCAATTCAGTACCCGTTTTATCTTTTAATTGTGTACGCATTTCTGCACTAATCACACTTTGAAAACGCGCTACCATATCTGGATAAGGATGTGGTCCTACAACACTACCGATAATATAATGGGTTGTATCTGGCTCATTGATCCAAGCACGTATCGCTTCATTCGTAGCATCTTTCAATGTTTTACTACCACTTGTTGCAGGTACCACTTTCGCTCCTAACATTTTCATCCTTGCAACATTGGGTGCTTGTCTTTCGATATCTTTTTCTCCCATATACACCACGCATTCCATTCCTTTCAAAGCACATACTGTTGCAGTTGCTACACCATGTTGACCAGCACCTGTTTCAGCAATAATTTTTTTCTTACCCAATCTTTGAGCTAAAATAATTTGGCCAATGGTGTTGTTTATTTTATGCGCCCCTGTATGACATAAATCTTCACGTTTCAAATAGATTGAAGCGCCGATTTCTTCACTCAATCTAGCTGCATAAAACAATGGAGTCGGCCTTCCTACATAATCCTTCAATAAAGCAGCAACTTCGGCTTTAAACGCAGGATCATCCATTATCTGCAAGTACTGCTTTTTCAAGGTCTCCACATTGCCATATAGCATTTCCGGAATATACGCGCCACCAAATGCACCATAATAACCCTCTATATTGGGTTGCTGATAATTAATGGATTCGTTAAATGAATGCATGTATAAAAGTTTTAATTTTTTCTAAATTTTTTATTCCTGGCTCTAATTCAAATTGACTATTTAAATCTAAGGCTTCCAAGGTCTTACCCGCTTTCGTTTTTTCCATCACTTGCACACCTTGTATATCATTGGGTCCGATTCCACCACTTAAAAAATAAGGTTTTGGAATATTGGTTCCCTTTATTAATTCCCAATTAAAATGTTGACCCGTTCCACCGTATAAAGCACTATCTGTATCAAATAAGAAATAGTCCACTACATTTTCAAATGGAGCAAAAGCTGGCACTGCAGCAGCTACTCTAAAAACTTTAATGGTTTTCACATGTTGGCGAACAGCTGCACAAAATTCTGGTGTTTCGTCTCCATGTAATTGAACCATATCCAATCCCGTACTATTAACAATATGTAGTAACTCGGCTAATTCCATATTCACAAATACGCCCACTTTTTTCGCAGCTACTGGCTTGAAATTTGCCAACTCAGTTAAGCTTAATTTTTCCAACACATAACGCTTTGAATTTGGGTAAAAAATAAAGCCAATGTATTGCACACCCATTGCTTCCAAAGCATGAGCCTGTGTTATATCAGTGATACCGCAAACTTTAAACTGCATGACTGTCTGTTTTAATTGCTTGTACAAAGGTTTCAAATGCCGCTGCTGGATGCTCCTGCTTCATGAAAAATTCACCCATTAAAAAACCATTGAAACCTTCTTGCTTTAAAAGCTTGAAAGTTTCTACACTATAAATGCCGCTCTCTGCTATACTTAATTTCCCTTTCGGTAACTGGTTTTTTAGAACTAAGCTATGCTCTATATTCACCTCGAATGATTTTAAACTTCTATTATTGATACCTACAAAATCCACTTCATCTGTGATATGACCTAATTCAATCGAATCATGTATCTCTAACAATACTTCTAAGCCAATGCTTTTAGCAAAACTGGCCAAGAACTTCGTCTGCTCAGGGGTTAAACATGCAGCAATTAATAAAATTACTGAAGCACCATAGGCCTTCGCTTCAATCAATTGAAATTCCTCTATAATAAACTCTTTTCTTAATACAGGAATTGGGTTTTTTACGGCAATTGACAAGTCATTAATATTACCACCAAAAAAATGATGATCAGTTAACACAGAAATGCCCGCAGCACCAAATTGGGTATACGCGTTAGTCACATCTGCTACAGAAGCCTTGTCATTGATGACACCTTTAGATGGAGATTGTCTTTTATACTCTGCGATAATACCAGTCAACTGAGGATTCAATAAATTTGACTTTAATGAATAGCTTTGTTGAACAAATAAAGGCATCGCTTCTAATGTTGCAATACTAATTTGTTGTTTCCTTTCGGCAACTTCGATCTTCTTGTGTTCAACAATTTTGGCTAATATATTCGTACTCATTATTGTAGGCTGATTAATTGCTTTAATGAATTGTTCGCAGCGCCAGATTCTAAACTCAATACGGCTGCTTGAAATGCAGCTTCATAATTTTCATATTGTCCTGTTACTTGAAGCGCCATTGCAGCATTTGCTAGCACAACAGCATTTTGAGACCATGTACCTTTTCCTTCTATGATGTTTTTAAATAAAGCAGCCGCTGATTCAACCGTATCTCCACCATGCAATTCTTCTGCAAATACTTTACGTTTCCCAAGTTGATAAGGCGTCATAATAAACTCCCCTTTATTGGTAATGATTTTAGTATCGGTAGTAAGTGAAATTTCATCGTATCCGTCTAAACTATGAATCAATGTAAATTCCTTGCCTAAGGTTTGCAAGGCATAATTATACATTCTCGCCATCTCTAAATTATATACCCCAATCAATTGATAAGCAGGTTGAGCAGGATTCACAATAGGACCTAACATATTAAAGAATGTCCTAAGTCCAATATTTCGTCTGATAGGTCCGACAGCCTTTAATGCAAGATGAAATAAAGGCGCATGTAAAAAACAAATTCCTGCTGTTTTAACTTCATTTCTTAAAGCTGCTTCCTCATTTTTAAACTTGTAACCCAATTGTTCCATTACATTAGATGAACCACTCACACTTGATGCCCCATAATTACCATGCTTCACAACAGGCTGACCTGTACCTGCTACAATAAAACAAGCCAAAGTAGAAATATTGAAAGTGTCTTTACCATCTCCACCCGTTCCAACTATATCAATTGCATTATCAATACCTAAATTCAAAGGAACAGCCAAGGATAATAAAGCATCTCTAAAACCCATCAATTCATCGATGGTGATACTGCGCATTAAATACACGGTGACAAAGGAAGTCACTTCGTGTTCATTGTAGGCACCTTGAGAGATTTGTAGTAAGACCTCCTTAGCAGCTTCTCTGCTCAAAGTCTTATGTTCAAATAAATATTGTAAAATCTTTTTCATCTTGTATAAATATCAAAAATTAGTTTTTCAACCAGTTTGCAATTATTTTAGCTCCTTCGGGTGTTAAAACACTTTCTGGATGGTATTGTACACCCTTTACATCAAACTCTTTATGCTCCAAAGACATGATATAACCTTCCGAATCTTTTGAAGTAACCTTTAGTGAAGATGGAAGATCCGACTCATTCACTACCCAACTATGGTATCTGCCAACATTAAAACTGGTAGGCAAGCCTTCAAACAAAATCGATTCAGCGATTAATTCAACCGGTGTTGCAATGCCATGGTATACTTTAGATAAATTGGTTAAACTTCCTCCAAATGCTTCTGCAATTGCTTGTTGACCTAAACATACTCCAAAGATTGATTTAGTAGCAGCATACTCCTTTATCAAAGGCAAAAGTAAACCTGACTCAGATGGAATACCTGGACCCGGTGAAAGTAAAATCTTATCATAGGCTTTCACAGCTTCCAACGGAATCTCGTCGTTTCTAAATACCTCCACAGAAGCATTAGATTGCTCCTTAATTACTTGGACCAAATTAAAGGTAAAGGAATCGTAATTATCAAAAACTAATATTTTCATCTTGTTGTTTTTTAAATTTTTTCTGCCAAAACAATAGCCGTCTTTAATGCATTCAATTTATTGTTCACTTCTTGTAATTCACTTTCAGGTTGACTTGCCGCCACTACGCCCGCACCTGCCTGATAAGTCAATATGTTTTGTTGACTTAAAAATGTACGGATCATGATTGCTTGATTGCAACTGCCATCAAAACCTACAAATCCAATACAACCTCCGTAATAAGACCTCTTGGTCGACTCTATTGCATCAATTAACTGCATCGCTTTAAATTTAGGAGCACCACTCAAGGTCCCTGCAGGAAATGTTTTTGCAATCAAATGAAATGGATTAGCACCTGTTGCTACTTTACCTTCCACTTCACTCACTAAATGAATTACATGACTATAATAATGCACTTGGCGATATTGTTTTACTCGAACTTCAGTGCATACCCTACTTAAATCATTTCTTGCCAAATCCACCAACATCACATGCTCTGCATTTTCTTTTGGATCATTTAACAATTCTTGCGTCCTTGCAGCATCAATTGTTTCGTCACCCGAACGCTTAAAGGTTCCTGCAATAGGATGTACCACCGCTTTCCCGCCTTTTATAATGATCTGTGCTTCTGGAGAAGAGCCCATTAACTTATAATCACCATAATCAAAAAAGAATAAATAAGGGGAAGGATTAATACTCCTTAAAGTTCTGTATACATTGAACTCATCACCTTTAAATTGCTGTTGAAATCTTCTGCTCAACACTATTTGGAAAACATCTCCACGCATACAATGTTGAATCCCTTTTTGAACAGCAGCTCTATAAGCTTCATCTGTAAAGTTAGAAGACTCTTCACCAACTATACTAAATGGATACTGAGGTACATCCTTGCTTTTTATATAAGAAAGCAATACGTCTAATTCAGAATCGATTCCTTGAATTTTATTTTCACAGATATATAGTTCATCTTTAAAATGATTGAAAGCAATTACATATTGGTATAAACGATAACGCATTAATGGGATTGTCGGAACCCCCTCTTTAAATTCAATGGTATCGAAAAAAGGAATGGCATCGTATGTGGTATACCCATATAAACCTTGTGCAAATGCCGCTTCTTTCTGTGTTGAAGTTTCAATATCAAAATGTTGCATATAAGCCCAAATTCTATCAGGCGCATCTTGTACATTTTGAATCAATTCTTTTTGAGGATCTTGTTTTGGGTATTTATATTCAATTTCATTTAAACTTGAAATTTCGATACCACCAATTGCATTTACCCCAATAAAAGAATAACTATTTTCAGCAGCATGTGAATCTGTACTCTCTAATAAGATCGTGTCTCTAAACCGATCTCTTAATCGGAGATAGATTCCAACAGGTGTAAATGTATCGGCTAACATTTTAGTCACCTCTGTTTGTAGCTTCATTTTTTGCATCTTCTTCTCTTAGTTGAACATTCGTTAAAAAAATAAACCCCGACAGCTGCTGTCGGGGTTTATATATAAGTTGACAATCATGGTCATGTCACTACAATACCCCAACGGAGTTTGTATGCCACCACCAAAAATTGTTTATTGTTTTCATTAGAATACAAAACTAAGGTATTCGCTATTTTTTACCAAAAAAACATGCCATCACCAACTATCAACTGTTAGGCTTATAAAACACCCTTGGTACTTGGAAGGGCATCACTTGCAGGATTTCTTTTTACAGCCATTTTAATTGCTTTCGCAAATGCTTTAAAAATAGCTTCTATCTTATGATGTTCATTATCGCCCTTGCAACTAATATTGATATTTGCCTTTGCTGCATCACTAAAGGACTTGAAAAAATGGAAAAACATCTCTGTAGGCATCTCTCCAATCTTCTCTCGTTTAAAGTCTGCGTCCCAAACGATCCAATTTCTTCCACCAAAATCAATTAACACTTTTGCTTCGGCCTCGTCCATTGGAATCGCAAAACCATATCGCTCCATCCCTCTTTTGTCCATTAATCCTTTTGCAAAGGCCTCACCTAATGCGATACCCACATCCTCAATCGTATGGTGCTCATCTATATGTAAGTCGCCATCACATTGAATGTTCATATCCAAAGCGCCATGTCTAGCAATCTGCTCTAACATATGATCAAAAAAACCTAAACCTGTATGAATTGTTGCATCCCCTTTTCCATCTAAATTTAATTCAACATGTATCTTGGTTTCCTTGGTATTTCTTTCATGCACCACTTTTCTTAAACCTAATTTTAAGAAACTATAAATGTCCTCCCAGTTAGATGTTTCAAATGCAATGGTTGGTCTTAAAGCTATTTCTTGTTCAGGAGTCAATGAATGCAAATTAGATTTTAAATAGATGGCTTTACAGCCCAAATTTTTTGCCAATTCAATATCTGACCAACGATCCCCAATCACATAGGAAACACTAAGGTCGTATTTTGAGTCCTCTAATAGATGCTTCAACAAACCAATTCCAGGTTTTCTTGTTGGCGCATTGTCTTTAGCGAAACTGGTATCAATTAATATTTCATCAAATTCAAAACCTTCCCCTTTTAAGGTACGTAACATTAAATCCTGGTAAGGCTTAAAAGTTTCTGTTGGATAAGAAGCAGTGCCAAGTCCATCTTGATTGGTCACCATTACTTTATAGTACCCAAAATCATTCGCGATTTTTTTTAAATTCGAAATCACTCCAGGCACAAAAACAGTTTTATCAATATGATCTATCTGAAAATCTGTTGCTGGTTCTTCTAAAACCACCCCATCTCTATCAATGAATAAAATTGGACGCATATTTTAATGAGTTATTTTTTCTTTTTAGCGGCCTGCACTTGTGCAATCGTGACTGCTGGTGCTTTATTGGACCAGCTATTTCTAATATAAGTTAACAAATCTGCCATTTCATTGTCTTTCAAATCTGGACTGGCTGTCATCGCATTGCTATAATAAAATCCATCTAATGCGACACGTTCATTGTATCCATAACGGATAATACGAACTAATCTAGCAATGTCTTTTCCCACCACATTACTTGCGCCATCCAAAGGTGCATTCATATTTGGAACGCCACCGCCATCGGCTTGATGACAAGCAAGACATTTGGCTTCATATATTTTTTTACCTTTTTGCATGTTCTGCGCATTCGCAGTTAAGCCTAGAAAAAAGAAAGCCGATGTAATACAACAAGCAATTTTAAATTGATTCCTACTCATGAATTATTTATTAAAACTAATTTTGAAAATCGCACCCTTGCTATCATCACTAACATATAAGCTACCATCAGGACCTTCTGCTAAACCACAAGGTCTAGCTTTAGCAGCTCTTGGGCTTTTATTATTATCTGCACCAGCAAATCCATTTGCAAAAATTTCCCATTCTCCTGCTGGTTTACCATTTTTAAATGGCACAAAAGCTACAAAATACCCTTCTTGAGGCAATGGCGCTCTATTCCATGAACCATGGAAAGCAATGAATGCACCTTCTTTATATTTTGCTGGAAATTGATTACCCTTATAAAACAACAAAGCCATTGGAGCCATATGCGCTGGAAATGCAACCAATGGATCCAATGCATTTTTGCCACCTTCCAATTTACCATCACCACCATATTCTGGTGATAGAATTTTTTTCTTTTGGAAAGGATCATAATACACATAAGGCCATCCACAATCATCTCCTTCTTTCACTTCATACATTGTTTCAGCTGGAAGCTCTGCATTTTGTGCATCTGTGTACATCGTTGGATAAAAGGTATTCAATTGATCTCGACCATGTTGTGTTACAAATAAACTATTTGTTTTGTTATTCCAGTCTAAACCAATTACGTTTCTTAAACCAGTCGCGTATCTTTTACCTTCTGCATAAGATTGATTCTCCTTACTGCCATCAAATTTCCAAATACCACCTGCAGAATCTAAAATTGGACAAGGCATCATGCCCTTAGAGCCAACTGATCTGTCTTTTTCTTGACAAGCATTAGAGTATGCACCAATATTTACATAGATATTTCCTTTTGTGTCTAAGGTGATTGATTTTGAAGCGTGTTGTCTTCTGCTATGCAAATCTTTAATGATTGTTTTTGGCGCTGTCGGGTTAACCACTTCGCCTTTTGCATCTAGTTGATATAAATAAACAGCATCATCAGAACTTGCATATAATTGATTGCCTTTTACATAAATTCCTGTTCCACCATATTTTCCCCAACCACTAATTTTTTCTGCAAGACCATCGCCATTTGCATCTTCCATTCGCACAATACTTTGTCCTGCCTTATTAGGATAATTCAACTTGGCAAACAAAACACCTTGTTCATTGATTGCGATATGTCTTGCAGCACCAATTTGGTCTGCAAATAAAGTAGCAGAAAATCCTGCAGGCAATCTTAATCCCGCATTTTCTTGTGCATTTACTGAAAAGGCAAAAGTACAAGCCAATAATAAGTTGCTTAATTTATACATGATTTTTATTTAATTGATTTTGAATTTATTATTTTATTTAAAAGCTTATTCAAAGGTGTTTGTAATCCATTGGTACATTGCATCTACCAATGCTGTATTTTCTTGCTCCGTACCTACTGTAATTCTAAGGCTATCTTCACATAATTCTAAAGTAGACCTATCCCTTACAATAATCCCTTCGGTTAATAGATACTCGTATAACTTTCTTGCATGCGGAATTTTAACAAATAAAAAGTTTGTATCAGAAGGAAATACTTTGATCACATGTGGCATGGACGAAATTACTTCTGCAAGTGCTATACGCATGTCAACTAGAAGTTTGATCATATCATTCACTTGCCCCACTTCTTCCAAAGCTTGCAATGCCAATTCTTGTGTAACGATATTGATATTATAAGGTGCTTTCACCTTATTCATGTATCCAATAATTTCGGGGCTTGCAAAACACATGCCCAATCTTAGCCCAGCCAATCCCCATGCTTTACTCAAGGTTTGCAAGACCACGAGATTTGGATAGTCAATTAAAGATTGAACAAAAGATTTTTGTTTCGAAAAATTAATGTAGGCTTCATCTACCACAACGATTCCATCAAAATGATTTAAGATAGTTTCTATATCTATTCGATCTAATGAATTGCCGGTTGGATTATTTGGAGAGCAAATCCAAATAATTTTAGTGCGCGCATTAACCAACTGTTCAATATGTGCCACATTCAGTTGATAGTCTTCTAATAATGGCGCCTTTTGTATTTCAATATCATTAATGTTAGCACCAACCTCATACATTGGATAAGTAGGAGGACAAATAATAATATTGTCCTTACCCGGCTCACAAAAAGTTCTAAATAAAATATCAATACATTCATCACTTCCATTGCCCAAGAAAATTTGATTGGCTTCAATTTGTTTTACAAATGCCAATTTCTCTTTTACATGCAATTGATAAGGATCAGGATATCGATTGTACCATTTTGTCAATGGTGATCCTAAACTATTCTCATTAGCATCTAATAAAACTTTTGCTTCACCTGTATATTCATCTTTCGCGGAAGAATATGGCTTTAGAGTTTTGATATTTGGCCTAACTACTTTATCTAATTCAAATCCCATAGTACCTCATTTAAATGTTCCTTAAAATTACATTTTTGATTCAATATCTTTCACTCTAATTGCAACAGCTTGAGCATGTGCTTCCAATTGCTCCCCTGTAGCCATTTGAATGACAGTTTGTGCTATATTTTTCAAGCCCGTTTCGGTTAACTGCTGGAAGGTGATTTTCTTAACAAAGCTATCCACACTCACCCCGCTATAGGCTTTAGCATGGCCGTTGGTAGGTAAAGTATGGTTAGTGCCGCTTGCATAATCCCCTACAGATTCAGGAGAATAATTCCCAATAAATACCGAACCAGCATTGATGATTTTTTCCGCTACCACCAGTGCATTGTCAACTGACAAAATAAGGTGTTCAGGTGCATAGGCATTGATCATTTGAATCGCATCTTCCCTAGCTTCAATCACAATTGCTTTTGAATTTTCTAGCGCTTTAAATGCAAATGCTTGTCTAGGCAAAGCCGTCAATTGCAAATCTAGTTCCGCTTGCACTAGGTCTACAATGTTTTTATTTGTTGCAATCAATAAAACCTGACTATCTATTCCATGCTCGGCTTGTGATAATAAATCTGCTGCTACAAAAGAAGGTATCGCCGTTTCATCTGCATAGACACAAACCTCACTAGGACCAGCAGGCATGTCAATTGCTACCCCTTGTTGTTGGATTAATTGTTTGGCAGCAGTAACATATTGATTACCTGGACCAAATATTTTAAAAACCTTTGGCACTGTTGCTGTACCATAAGCCATCGCTGCAATCGCTTGAACACCACCAATGGTATAAATCTGCTGTATACCAACCAAATTTGCAGCATATATAATAGCAGGATCGATTGTCCCGTCTTTTCTTGGTGGCGTACATAACACCACTTCCTTACAACCCGCCAACTTTGCTGGAATACCCAACATCAAGACAGTTGAAAATAAAGGCGCGGTGCCACCCGGGATATAGATACCCACTTTTTCAATCCCCACGGCTTTTCTCCAACACCATACCCCAGGCATGGTCTCTATTTTTTCTTCTTTCTTTATTTGTGCCTGATGAAAAATTTCAATATTTACTTTAGCAGATTGTATGGCTGTTTTTAGCGCCGGCGATACCAACTGTTCTGCTTCCAGCATCATTGCAGGATCTATCGCAATTGTTTTTAAATTTACCTGGTCAAATTCTAAACTATACTTATACAAGGCAGCGTCGCCTTCATTGGCAACAGCCTCCAAAATTGTTTGAACTTTTGGCAATAGCAAAGCAGCATCAAAACTTGGACGTTTTAACAAAGATTCCCAATCCTGCTTTTTCGGTTCTTCAAATACTTGCATCTTATAAAATCATTTTTTCAATTGGTATCACTAAAATGCCTTCGGCACCAACTGCTTTTAATTGTTCAATCAAATTCCAAAAATCTGCTTCCGCAATCACCGTATGCACGCTACTCCATCCTTCAGTTGCTAATGGCACAATCGTTGGACTTTTCATACCAGGAAGCAAGGCAATGATTTTATCCAATTGCGCATTGGGCGCATTTAATAAAACATATTTATTCTTCTTGGCTTTTTTCACCGATTCCATTCGGAATAATAATCGCTCTAAGATACTGACCAATTCGGCCGGCAAGTTATTCCGTTTAACCAAAACCGCTTGTGAATTCAAAATCGTTTCCGATTCCTTTAAACCATTCATGAATAAGGTAGAGCCACTAGAAACTAAATCACAAACCACATCGGCAAGGCCAATCCCTGGAGCGATTTCCACACTTCCGCTAATCTCATGAATTTCTGCCTTTACCTTATGTTGATCTAAATACTTCTGTACCAATACTGGATAGCTAGTAGCAATTTTTTTACCTTCCAAAAACTGAGGGCCTGTAAATTCCTCCCCTTTTCTCACAGCAAAACTTAACCTGCATTTTCCAAATCCAAGTTCATAAGCAACTTCTACTTTTTTGGCTTTTTCATACACAACATTTTCACCTACAAAGCCAATATCAGCCACACCATCTTGAACATACTGAGGAATATCGTCGTCTCTTAAAAAGAAAACTTCAATTGGAAAATTACTAGCGTCCGCTTTTAATTTATTGACACCGTTACTAATATCGATGCCACACTCCTTTAAAAGACGCATGGAATCTTCATTTAACCTTCCTGATTTTTGAATCGCTAATTTTAATCGCATATATTAATTATAAAAATTAAAAGGGCTTACTGTTTAGTAAGCCCTTTGTTTAATATTGATACATACCAACATCTACAGCTTACCTATTTGATAGCAGATGAAAATGATGGATATGGTTGTTTAATAACATGTTGCAAATTTAAGGCCCTTTTACAAAATCCCCAACTAAAACAGCATAAAATACCTAATTTAGACCAAGCATTAGTCAATTTATACACGAACAATCGTTTTATGCAACTCCATCAAACCTTTACAATCCAAAATTGTTCAATTTCAATCTTAAAAGCAGAGAGATTTATTTATAAAAACTTGATAAGAAAATTACTTTTCGTAACGCTGTTTTCAAGTTCAACTATACTTAATGCACAAAATGCAAATCTATTAGTAGGTACCTATACTCAAAATGGAAGTAAAGGTATTTACCTCTATTATTTAGATACTGCTACAGGAACCCTTATAGAAAAAGGCCATACTGAAGCTGTGTCGAACCCGTCTTTTTTAGCTATTTCAAAAGACAAACAATTTGTATATGCAGTCAATGAAAATGAAATTGGTAGTATCAGTTCTTTTGCATTGAATCTTGAAAAAAATAAATTACAGTTATTAAATAAAGTGGAGACAAAGGGCGCCCATCCATGCCATATAAGTCTCAGTCCTGATGAAAAAAATATTTTTGTAGCCAATTACTCAGGAGGTAGCTTGACGAGTTTCCACCGATTTGCAGATGGCAGATTATCTAATGCGCAACAATTCATTCAAAACGAAGGTGCTAGCATTCATCCAACAAGACAAACAAAAGCACATGTTCATGGAAGCTTTTTTAGCCCAGATGGAAAATGGCTTCTTGTCAATGACTTAGGAATGGATAAAACACAAATCTATTCCTATCAAACTGCTGCCCATCCTCCTTTAAGACAAAATGCAATTAAAGACATCAATGCCAATCCTGGAGCGGGACCTAGGCATTTAAGCTTTTCAAAAAACGGACAGCTTGTTTATGTATTAGAAGAATTATCTGGAAGTATCAGTGTATACGAATTTAAAAAAGGCGCACTAAAACTATTACAAAGAGACTTTACTCATCCAGCGGATTTTAAAGAAAATCCAGGCAGCGCTGATATTCATATTAGCCCTGATGGAAAATTTTTATACGCAAGTAATAGAGGAATAGAAAATAATATTGTTCAATACCAAATTGACGCACAGGGTTTGTTAAAAACAGGAACAAAAAAATACACTCCTTCTGGTGGCATCATGCCAAGAAATTTCACCATTAGTGCAGATGGAAAATGGTTATTAGTCGCGAATCAAGCGAGTAATAATATTGTTATATTTAAAAGAAATTTGACGACTGGAAATCTAACTAAAATGCCCGGATCAGCTTCCGTTTCCATGCCTGTTTGCCTGGTTTTATTGTAAAAAAATAGAGACACTATTATTTTGTTTCAAACCAAACTGGCTTGTCAATTACGCCATCTCCATTATAGTTAATGCAAAGTTCCTCGTCTGCAGCGATAGGACGCTTTGTTTGAATTTGAATGGTCTTATGTTCAAAATCCATATCATATTTGCAATTTGCTTCCACACTATGATTATAAATAGAAACATAGCCCAGTGCCACAGCAGCTTGCCTGTCATCTTCCCCCCATTCAAAAATATAATCATGTAATAAAGTGCTGTCAACGGTTGTACGATCTGCTTCATTTAACACAATAACTGGGGCAATTTCAATGGTGGTTCCCTCTGGGATAGCTTCCGTCGTAAATACACCTCTTCCACGCTGCGGGGTGTCCATTATGTATAAAATTGGCAATATCATACTATAAAGTTAACATATCCTTGTAAGTATTTCGTAAATTGCAGCCATGTCAGCCGAATTAGAAGACGAAATCATATTATCAGAAGTTTTTTTAGAGATACTCTCTAGAGAAGACATCCAACTTTTGAAGGAATTCTTGGACGAGCAAAACATCAGTGATGTGGTGGAGCTTGTGAATGAATTTCCTGAGAAAGAGGGCATGATTATAGATACAATGACTGTACATCGTGCTGTTAGCGTCTTCAAATTATTGGACATCAATCAACAGAAGGATATCATTAAAGAACTTCCTGCAAGAAAGACTGCGAAGATCCTGAATGAATTGCCTCCAGATGACCGTACAGACTTTTTAGAGGAATTACCAAAAGCTGCCATCCGTGATTTAATTAAATTATTAGATCCAGAGGAACGCAAAATCACTTTATCATTATTAGGTTATCCAGAAGATTCAGTTGGTCGTCTAATGACCCCAGACTATGTATATGTATTCCCACATTATACGGTTGCGCAGGTATTAGATAATATCAGAAAATACGGCAAGAACTCTGAGACCATTGATGTGATTTATATTATTGACGAATTGGGTTGTTTAGTGGATGATATAAGAATTAGAGATTTATTATTGGCAAAGCCGAATGACATCATTAAAGATATTATTGATGGCAGGTATGTTGCATTGAATGTATATGACGACCAGGAGCATGCAAGTCAGGTTTTCAAAATGAATAACCGTGTGGCGATCCCAGTAGTAGATGACAATGATGTATTATTAGGGATTGTAACTATTGATGATATCTTATGGGTAACCAATGAAGAGTTCAGTGAGGATATGCAAAAAATGGGAGGTACAGAAGCATTGAACGAACCTTATTTAGATATTTCCATTTTCAAATTATTCAAAAAAAGAATTACCTGGTTGGTGGTTCTATTCTTAGGTGAAATGCTTACTGCTACAGCAATGGGTTATTTTGAAGGAGAGATTGCCAAAGTAATTGTGCTAACAACTTTTATTCCATTGATTCTATCAAGTGGTGGTAATACTGGCTCTCAAGCTTCTACATTAATTATACAAGCCATGTCTGTTGGCGAAATTACAATTGAGGATTGGTGGAAAATATTAAGAAGAGAAATCATTAGTGGTCTATTACTAGGTGTTGTGCTAGGAATGATTGGCTTTATGCGCGTCATGGTTTGGCATTATATTTCTCCTGGATTTTATGGAGAACACTGGATCATGATTGCAAACACAATCGGCTTAACCCTTGTGGGTGTGGTCATCTGGGGAACGATTACTGGATCTATGTTGCCTATCGTTTTAAAAAGATTAGGTGCCGATCCTGCCGTTTCTTCTGCACCATTTGTTGCTACCTTAGTGGATGTAACTGCAATCCTTATTTATTTTGGTCTAGCATTTTTATTCTTGCAAGGAACCCTTCTTTAATAGCAGGCCACTCTTCCTTTAGCATACTTAATACTATGGAGTCCCTCCTTGTACCATCCCCTGTTGGTAAATGATTTCGTAAGATTCCTTCTACTGTACAACCAATTTTTTGCATGGCTGCAATACTTCTTTTGTTTCGATTATCTGCTCGAAATTCTACACGTTCAAAACTAATTTTCTCAAATGCAAATTGTAAAAGTAACAATTTACAATGCTCATTCACACCAGTTCCCCAAACAGATTCGCTATACCATGTATACCCTAATTGAGTGGTTTTAAAATTGACTTGAATGTCATAGAATCTTGTACTGCCTACCACTTTGTTTTGTAATTTATCAACCACAATAAATGGATAGGCAGTGCCCGCTGCGCGCGCCTGAACTGCAGCATCCACATATTGTGTCAGCTCCGCTTTATTGGTGATGGGCGTCAATGCGTATTTCCAAAGACTCGGCTCATTTTGCACGAAGGGGACTAAAATTTCCGCATCTTCTTGCATTAAAGGACGCATTAACACGCGTTCGTCTTCCAAAATAAGGTCGATAGAAGTATCAAAAACTAGAGCTGTATGCATACATTAAAATATTAATGTTTATTTTTGCTTAAATTATTGAATTAAGCTCAAATCATCAAAATATGTGTGGAATTGTAGGTTATATTGGTCAAAGAGAAGCGTATCCGGTTGTCATTAAAGGATTAAAAAGATTAGAATACCGCGGGTATGATAGCACAGGTGTTGCCATCATTCAAGATGGAAGCTTACAAGTACATAAGAAGAAAGGGAAAGTGGCAGAATTAGAAGAATCCGTTGTAGGTAAAAACTTACATAGCCATATCGCAATTGGCCATACACGTTGGGCAACTCATGGTGAACCATCTGACCGCAATGCACACCCGCATTTATCAAATAATGGTCGTTTGGCCATGTTGCATAATGGTATCATTGAAAACTATACTCAAATTAAAACTGAATTGCTTTCTAAAGGATATACTTTCAAGAGTGATACAGATACGGAAGTGTTATTAAATTTTATTCAAGATATTCAAGACAATAATAATAGCAGTTTAGAAGAGGCTTTGCGTATTGCTTTAAAAAGAATCGTAGGTGCTTATTGTATATTACTGATTGACCAAGAAGATCCTGAAACAATCATTGCTGCTCGCAAGGGAAGTCCATTAGTTATTGGAATTGGGAAGGATGAACACTTTTTAGCAAGTGACGCCTCTCCTATTATCGAATACACTAAAGAAGTTGTATACGTAAATGATTATGAGATTGCGATTGTGAAAAAGGATGAGTTGATTTTGAAAAATTTAGGAAACGAAAAGCAAACACCTTTCATTCAAAAACTAGATATGGAATTAGCTGCCATTGAAAAAGGCGGTTATGATCATTTTATGTTGAAAGAAATATTTGAACAACCTGCAACTATATTTGATTGCTTAAGAGGTAGACTATTACACGAGCAACAACAAATTATTATGGCGGGTGTGGACAATCATTTAGAAGCTTTAACAAAAGCATCTAGAATTATGATTGTAGCATGTGGCACAAGTTGGCATGCCGGCTTAGTAGCCGAATATATGATCGAAGAATTATGTCGCATACCAGTGGAAGTAGAATATGCCTCTGAATTTAGATACCGTAATCCAGTGATTCATCCAGGGGATGTGATCATTGCTATTTCACAAAGTGGAGAAACTGCAGACACTTTAGTCGCATTAGAAAGTGCCAAAGAAAAGGGTGCATTCATTTTTGGTGTCGTAAATGCTGTGGGAAGTAGTATTGCACGTTTAAGTCATGCTGGTGCTTACACGCATGCTGGACCTGAAATTGGTGTAGCAAGTACAAAAGCTTTTACTGGACAGCTTGCTGTATTGACGATGATGGCATTGAAAATTGCAAAAGCAAAAGGCAGTATTTCAGATGAGCGATATATCCACTTATTAAATGAATTGGCATCTGTTCCAGAAAAAGTAAAAGAAATTTTAGCAGACACCACAAAGATTGAGGCAATTGCAAAACAATACAAAGGCGCAAGTGACTTTTTATATTTAGGTAGGGGGTACAATTTCCCTATCGCCTTAGAAGGTGCTTTGAAATTAAAAGAGATTACTTATATACATGCCGAAGGCTACCCTGCAGCAGAAATGAAACACGGCCCTATTGCATTAGTAGACGAAAATTTACCAGTGGTATTTGTGGCAACAAAAGACTTGTATTACGAAAAAGTAGTTTCTAATATCCAAGAGATTAAAGCAAGAAAAGGACAGATCATCGCTGTTGCTACCGAAGGAGATGCAGTATTACCAACGATGTCTGACAATGTGATGTTTGTGCCAGATATCGACGAGGTTATTGCACCTTTATTAAGTGTCATTCCATTACAATTATTAAGCTACTATGTGGGTGTTGCCAAAGGCATTGACGTAGATAAACCAAGAAATTTAGCAAAGTCGGTGACCGTGGAATAATTTTTCTTATATTTAAGTATGCTTGCATTCACTAAGTCATTTAAATATACCACACCCTTTGTCTTGTACCTTTTAGGCTATTTAGCATTTACAGGTACTGGTATTTTTTGTTGGATCCCTTTAATTTATGTGTTTGTTTTTATTCCTACACTTGAATTATTTATAGCGCCGGATCCTAAAAATTTGGACGAGGTAGAAGAGCAATTAGCTAAATCAAATAAATGGTATGATGTGATTGTATGGATGACAGTACCCTTACAATTTCTGTCTTTGTATTTATTTTTATCAAGTTTTAACGCCTCCCTTTCTACAGTAGATATTGCAGGAAGAATTGTTGCCATGGGTTTATTATGTGGGGCTTTCGGCATCAATGCAGCACATGAATTAGGACATAGAACAAATGCATTTGAGCAATTTTTAGCAAAACTTTTATTGCTAACGAGTTTATACATGCACTTTTTTATTGAGCATAATAAAGGACATCATAAACATGTTGCTACGCCGCATGATCCAAGTACGGCTAAATACAAGCAAACAGTATACGCATTTTGGATTCAAACTTTTGTAGGCACTTATTTAAGTGCTTGGCATATTGCAATAGATGAATCAAAAAAGAAAAATAGAAGCTTACCTATTATAAACAATGAAATGTTTTTATTTCAACTTATTCAAATAGGTTTTGTCTTAGGCATCTTTAGTTTCTTTGGCTTACCTATCATGCTTTATTTTCTAGGCGCTGCATTAATGGGCGCTACCCTACTCGAAACAGTCAATTATATTGAACATTACGGACTTACTAGAGAAAAAGGTACAGGAACAAACTACGAACGTGTTCAACCACATCATAGCTGGAATAGCAACCATGTAATTGGACGTTTGATGTTGTTTGAGTTAAGCCGACATAGCGATCACCATTACTTGGCCTCTAGAAAATACCAGGTATTACGAAATATGGACCAAGCGCCTCAGATGCCTACTGGCTATCCAGGCATGATTGTCCTTTCCCTCTTCCCACCTATCTGGTTTAGTATTATGCACCGACAAATGAAGAAATACGCACTTTAAAAGGCATCCATTTTAATTGTCGTACCTTGCAGTCCATTATGAGTACGAATTTTAAAGATTTAGGCCTTATTGAGCCTATCCTGTTAGCCCTTTTCGAAGAAGGCTACACCAAACCAACGCCCATTCAAGAACAATCTATCCCAATCATATTAGAGGGGAAAGACCTACTTGGTTGTGCACAAACCGGCACTGGAAAAACTGCCGCTTTTACCCTTCCAATTATTCA